>Ga0066256_1002483_pt1 | contig 20263 bp, 18 predicted proteins | sample ThiBio_1000_biof_FD_87107 | JGI IMG/M metagenome (GOLD analysis project Ga0066256, IMG submission 87107) | Wastewater bioreactor microbial communities from Cape Town, South Africa - Thiocy_expt_1000_biof (version 2) | ecosystem: Engineered > Bioreactor > Thiocyanate-remediating >... | reverse complement strand
GGCATGCCGCAGTAATAGCAGCGGCCAGATTGGTTGGCAAAGGCGTGGGTGCGTGGACGCACCAAAGGTCTGGGCATGAGAAGCTCCTAAAAGTGGGTAGGAACCCCGCTCACGCCCATGGGTGCGACAAAACGGGCACCAGCTGCCTAACAGCAGACTGGCACAACAGGCATCCCGAATTGGATATATGCCCGCATCGATTCTCTCTCAGAGATTTAGTGGATGCAATCCCTTAATAAGTCAGCGAATGAACGCGTCCGAATTTCTTACCTATTTTGGAACGACGCTTCGCGCAGATCTCGGAACGCACAATCTCTTCCTTCCGCCAACGAGGTAAGATCGCCCTAGCCGCAGGAGCTCAAGCGCGCAAAGGAGCCAAGCGCGGCTGACGATCGCGGCCAAAAATAATCTCGACGGGGGGAGAGGTGTCGATACTTCAGGATATTGTGGAGTGGTCCGGTGACTTGCCGGACTGGCTGTCAGATGCAGCGAGGCGAGCCTTTGAAAAAGAGAAGCTGGAGCCAAGCGATTTTGACGATTTCGCCGCCATGTTGATGGCATCCCGGGGAGTTCCAGACGAAGCGGGCAGAGTTCCCGTTCGACTCGCCAAAGACATGGTTCCCGCCAGGATGGAGCCTGGCGAGAAGGTCTCTTTGCTCAAGCTGGGATCATTGGCCAACATCAACGCGATCGATTCCAGTCAATCTCTGGATTTCGCCCCAGAGGGCATCACGATCGTCTACGGTTCCAACGGAGCGGGGAAGTCAGGTTACGCCCGTGTGCTGAAGCGTGCCTGCCGAGCGCGCGACCAGAGCGAGAGGATCCTTCCCAATGTCTTTTCCCGAACGGGGAAAGAGCCGCCGCCGCAGGCCGAATTCGAATGGGAGATGCGGGGGGATCATTTGTACGCCCCATGGAAGGACGGAAGCTCATCCCCAGATCCCCTCTCCGCGATCGCGGTCTTCGACTCCAAGTGCGCTCGGGCCTACATTGACCAGGAAAACGATGTCGCCTTCATCCCCTATGGGCTCGACATCCTCACCGAGCTTGCGCGCGCGTGCGATGAGGTGAAGGCGCGCATCAACGCGAAGCTCGCTGAACATCCCTACAACGCGGAAGCCTTCCGTGACTTCGATAAATCGACAAAGGTGGGCACGATGCTGACGGCCCTTTCCGCGGAAACCGATCCGGATAGGGTCAAGGCGCTCGCCGAGATGTCCGAGGAGAGCGTCCAGCGGATGGCCTTCCTGCGCAAGAGCCTGCACGAGGAGAATCCAGTCGCCAAGGCCGCCTCCTTACGCCGATCCAAGGGCCGTGTCGAGAAGTTCGCTGAGACAATTAAGATGAGCCTTGGAACGTTGGGCGCCGCTGCCGCCAATGACGCCAAGGGCCAACTCGCGGATCTTCAGGAAGCGGACAAGGCTGCCAAGGTGGCCGCCGAGGGGCTAACTGCTTCCGAGGATGTCTTGAAAGGAACCGGCGGTGTTGTGTGGAAGGATCTGCTGCTGGCGGCCATGCGATATTCTGACGAGCAGGCTTACCCTGGTCTAGGCTTCCCCGCTGAGACTGATGAGTCCCGCTGCGTTCTTTGCCAGCAGCCTCTTTTAGAAGATGGCGCGATGCGCCTCGCGCGTTTCGCTGACTATATCGGGCAGGAAGCAGAGAAATCGTTGGCCAAGTGCAAGGCTGCGGTTGCGGCGAGTCTGTCACGCTTCGAGAAAGCCAATCCTGAAGCCCTTCAAGCCGACGCCATGCTATTCGAGGAGATGCGGGAGATTGATGCCCCTTTGGCCGAGTCAGCGTTGGCTTTCGCGAAAGCACTCTCGGATAGAAAGGCGAAGCTGATCGAGAACATGAAGGGGGTGTTGTGGGCCGAACCCACCGCGTTGCCAGAGCCGATTTTGGACAAGCTGGCCGAATTGGCCAAGAGGCTCGAAGAGATGGCGTCCGAACTGGACAAGGCGGCGACCGCCGATGCCAGAAGGGCATTGGAGACTGAGATTCGCGAGCTCGAATCTCGCCATAAGCTATCGGAAAGGCTCCAGGAGGCTCTCGGAAGCATCGAAACACTCAAGACACGCGCTCGCCTCAATGAATGCCTGGGGCAGACGGATACCCGCAAGATAACCATCAAGGGTAGCGAGCTGCGAGAGAAGAGCGTTTCAACGGAGCTGCGCGACGCGTTGAATCGCGAGTTGGAGGCACTGGATGTCCATCAGCTCAGGGTTTCCCTGGACACGAGAGGTGCTAAGGGCGTGGCCAAGCAAAAGCTCAAGTTGGATATTCCAGTGCCAAAGGCAGGAGAGACCTTGTCGGACATTCTCAGTGAGGGGGAGCAACGGTCCATCGCCGTGGCCTCCTTCCTAGCGGAAGCGAGCCTGACCGGCAACAAATCGGGTTTGGTCTTTGACGATCCTGTTTCCTCGTTGGACCATATTCGCCGCGAGAAGATCGCGGATCGAATCGCGAAAGAGGCCAAGGACCGGCAGGTGGTGGTCTTTACACATGATCTCTTTTTCGCGAAGTCCTTGATGGTATCTGCCGAGAAAGCGGCGGTTCCCTGCTGCTCGAAAACACTGCGATTCGCGAGCGGCAAAGCAGGTGTAGTCCTGGATGGGCTGCCGTTCGAAGGCCAGAAGGTACCTGCCCGCCTTGACGCTCTCCGAAAGCTGGCACATAAGGCGAAAGCCGAATTCGAGAATGGAGACATCGAGAGTTCTGACAATTTAATTCGTCTGGGATATGGACGCTTGCGGGATACTTGGGAGAGGTTAGTCGAGGAGGATCTGTTCAGTGGAACAGTCATGCGATTCCGCCGAAGCGTCGAGACGCTTCGACTGAAGAAAGTTGACTTCGGAGATGATGAGTTCATCGCGGTGGAAGAGGGGATGAGCCGCTGCTCCCGCTTCGCGCACGACACCCCGGTCGAAGCTCAAGATCCCGTCCCCACACACGAAGAATTCTTGGCTGACATTGAAAAACTCGACGGGATCGCGAAGAGCGTAAAGGCCAAGGCCAAGGTCACTGAAGAGCGTCGCGCATTGGTTTTATAGCGGCGCCTGATGGTCAAAAAGAAGATGATTATCCATCTGCCATCGTTGCTGCCGAGATAGCGATCTTTGAGGATCTCCTTGAAGCGTTCCTGTCGGCGAACTGGACCGAATAGATCACGGCCTGCAACAACGTCGAGGCTGCCGCAGGTATCAGTCTCGCGAAGAATCAACTCGCGTACCGGACGACAACACTTAAGGCCGAGGGAGCGGTGCCAGATATGCTCATTAAAATTCTGGCCAAGGGGGAGGGTAAGTAGTCATGCATGAAATCATCTGCCCGCACTGCGGGAAGGCATTCAAGATTGACGAGGCCGGGTACGCTGACATCCTGAAGCAGGTTCGCGACGCAGATTTTGAGAAGCAGTTGCACGAGCGACTTGATCTGGCCGAGCAAGAGAAGCAGAGTGCCGTCGAGTTGGCCCGGACCAAGGTCGCCAGCGAATTGCAGCAGGCTGCCGCGGCAAAGGACGCCGAGATTCAGGGACTGAAGGCTAGGCTTGAAGCCGGTGAGGTGGCGCGGAAGCTTGCCGTAACCGAGGCGCTGAGCGCCGTGGAAAAAGAGCGTGACGCGCTCGCTAACGAACTTGAGCAGGCGAAGCATGAAAAGCATGCCGCTTCCGATCTAGCAGAGGCGAGGCTCGTGAATGAACTACAAATGGCCGCCGCGACGAAGGACGCGGAGATCCAGGGCCTGAAGGCCACGCTCGACGCCATAGAGGTTGCTCAGAAGCTCGCGATCGCCGAGGCAGTCAATGCGGTCGAGAAGGAGCGCGATGAGCTGAAGAGCGGCCTCAATCGATCTGAGCTTGAGAAGCTGTTAGCCGAGAAGGCGCTCAAGGACAAGTACGAGACGCAGATCAAGGATCGCGATGACGCTATCGAGCGGCTGCGGGACATGAAGACTCGTCTGTCGACCAAGATGGTTGGTGAAACCCTTGAGCAGCACTGCGAGACCGAGTTCAACCGCATTCGAGCGATGGCGTTTCCAAGGGCATATTTTGAGAAGGACAACGACGCGCGGACTGGCAGCAAGGGCGACTACATCTTTCGCGACTCGGTTGAGGCTGGCACCGAGATCGTCTCGATCATGTTCGAGATGAAGAACGAGAGCGACGAAACAGCTACCAAGAAGAAGAACGAAGACTTTCTTAAAGAGCTCGACAAGGATCGTACTGAGAAGGGGTGCGAATATGCAGTGCTAGTTTCCCTGCTTGAGCCTGACAGCGAGCTTTACAACTCCGGCATTGTGGATGTATCCCACCGTTATCCGAAGATGTATGTCGTCCGGCCGCAATTTTTCATCCCGATCATTACGTTGCTACGAAACGCCGCCCAGAACTCACTAAAGTACAAAACCGAGCTCGCGCTGGTGAAAGCACAGAACATTGATATCACGAACTTCGAGAACGAGCTCGACGCGTTCAAGACTGGCTTCGCCCGGAACTACGAACTGGCGTCCAAGAAATTTAAGACGGCTATTGAAGAGATCGACAAGACCATCGACCATCTTCAGAAGACCAAGGACGCCCTGCTCGGTTCAGAAAACAACCTCCGCCTTGCCAACAACAAGGCCGACGACTTGACCGTCAAGAAGCTAACCAAGGGTAACCCCACAATGGACGCAAAGTTCGCAGAGCTCAAAAATTCTGGTCCTTCTGATGCAGGGTGAGTCAGGTCAGAGAGCTAATCTTCGGTAACGAGATGTCTCCAAGGACAGCAGTCCGCCGCCTCATTGCTGCCATCCAGCATGAGGCTCCCGAACGTCCGTAACGGCCGAGGACGCGACCTCCACCTCGTCCTAGTGAACGACAGGCGTACGGTGCTAAGCGGAACTTCAGACGGTGGATGTCGGCTGTAGGGTATATATATCGGCCTGCCACTTGGGATGCCTGGGCGACGGGTCGTCGGCCATTGCGGCCGGTGGCATCACCTCAGCTGAATGACCGGTGTCGCGCAGGTAGCCGACGTTTAGTGAGTACGCCGTCGAATGGCTGCTTTCGTCAGCAGCGAAGGACGGTAGCCGCCCCCTATGCATAGGGGGCGCTATGCAAAGCCTTACATAGCGACCAATAGCGGTCAGTCAGGGTGGTCGCACCTAACGTCCGGTTCTCGGTGTGGATTCAGTAGCCTCTACTGAGCTAGTCACTGTGCATTAAACTAGCTCACGAAAATAAATTGCAAGGGGGATTAGACGTGAAGCTAGAGAGCGTACATGTGACTAACTTTCGTTCCGCGGAAGATAGTGAAGAATTCAAAGTTGGTCCAGTCACCTGTCTGGTGGGAAAGAACGAAGCGGGTAAGAGCGCCATACTCCTCGCTCTCGCGGCTCTGAACCCCCACGACGCCACGCCTGCCGTCTTTGACAAGGAGCGCGACTATCCGCGACGGTCTCTGACGCAATACGACCAGAAGCACCCGGATGGTGACGCGGTCGCGATCAAGACGACGTGGCGGCTCGAAAATGCCGAGATGGAAAGGATCGCGTCCGCTGTCGGCGCCAAAGTCGTGACCTCGGACATCATCACTATATCGCGGCGATATAACAAAAATATCGAGATCGACGCCAAGATCGACTTCAAGCCCGCCCTCGAATTCCTCTACTCGAAGTTCGCGCTGGACGAGTCAGAGCGCTCGGTTCTTGCATCCTTCGGGACCACGACGGCGCTAATCGAAGCCTTAAGAAAAGTCGCTTCTCCCACCGCGAAGCATCAGGAACTGCAGGCATATCTAGCGAAGCACGGAGCCGTCACGCCCCAGGTGCATGCCCTGATTCTGAGCATGCTGCCCAAGTTCATGTACTTCTCCTCCTATGACCGCATGGAGGGCGCTATCCAACTCGAGTCCACCATACAACTCATCGCGAACGGGCAGATCGCGGCAGAAGCGAATCGTGGTACACGCTTGTTTATCGAGTTCCTAGACTATGCTGGCGTCTCCATCGACGAGATCACAGCGGTCACCACGTACGAGACTTTCAACGCTAGGCTGCAGGCGGCCTCTAACAACATCACCGATCAAATCCTTGAATACTGGACCCAAAACCCCGACCTAAGCGTTATGGTCCGCATCGAGCAAGCCCGCTCGGGCGATCCCGCCCCACTCAACAGCGGAACTGTCGCGCGAGCTCGTATTGACAACAGCTTGCATCGCGTAGACACGCCGTTCTCCGAGCGCAGCGCCGGCTTCGTGTGGTTCTTCTCCTTTCTGGTCAAGTTTGCCCGAGTCAAGAACGACACCTCGCCGGTCGTGCTGCTGTTGGACGAGCCTGGCCTCACCCTTCACGGTAAAGCGCAAGGCGACCTTCTCAGATTTTTCAAGGAGAAGCTCACTCCGCACCACCAGATCGTCTACTCGACCCACTCGCCGTTCATGGTGCCGGCTGACGATTTGGCTTCGGTAAGGATTGTCCATGACCAGGTCGAGATGAAGGGGCAGCGTCGAATTCCGCTCGGCACGAAAGTCAGGGATGACGTTCTCACTCGCGACCCCGATACCCTGTTCCCGCTGCAGGGCGCTCTTGGCTACGAGATCAGTCAGTCGCTCTTCGTCGGGAAACATACCCTGCTCGTAGAGGGGCCTGGCGACATTCTCTATATTCAGGCGTTGTCCGACGCGTTGCGTCGCAAGGGGCGGGCAGGACTGGATGGCCGCTGGACCATCTGTCCTGCAGGCGGGATCGATAAGATCAGGCCCTTTGTGGCGCTCTTCGTCGGCAACGCCCTTCACATCGCTGTCCTCTCGGATCAGGCGGCAGGGGACAGAAAGAAGGTCGAGGAGATGAAGCGGTCCGCCGTTCTTGAGGCTGGACACTTCTATACGATGGCGGATTTCTTGGAGCGTGCTGAAGCCGATATCGAGGACATGTTCGACCCCGAGGTGTTCGTGGCCATCTTGAACGGCTGCTATGCGCTGGAGTCTCCGAACGCGCTCACTGCTGAGCAGCTTAAGGCTGCTGACACGTCCACGGAACGGCTTGTGAAGCAGACCGAAGCAGCGTTCAGAGTAATGCCAGACACAATCCCCATGTTCGATCACTTCTCTCCGGCGGCGTGGCTGATCCGCAATCCCAACGTTCTCGATGGGAAATCAGCCGCGATCGGCAGAACGCTTGATCGATCGGAAAAGATTTTCGCTGCCTTTAATCAGCTTCTCTAAACATGGCCGCTGTATTCACGTATGCATAGGGGACATCAGTGAAGATTGCCTGTCTCGGGTGGGGATCGTTGATTTGGGACCCGCGAGTGCTACCTATTCGAGGAAGTTGGTTTGAAGATGGCCCTTTTCTTCCGATTGAGTTTGGACGGGAGTCAAACGGGAAGAGAATCACGCTAGTGATCGCCAATGTGGAGCACACCGTTCAAAGTCTATGGGCTCTCATTTCTGTCGCCAATATCGAAGAGGCCAAACGCAAGCTTGCAGAAAGGGAAAGCATATCTGAAGGGAATATCAGGTACTCCATCGGATTCTGGGAGCGGAGCACAGGAGCATGCCACGGGAAAGTGGCAGCACAAATCGGCACTTGGGCAGAACGACAGCATTTAGATGCCGTTGTCTGGACAAACCTCAAATGCGGATTCACAGGTACACGAGGCCAGATGCCAACATATGCTCAGATTCTCAAACACCTGAAAGGCCTGCAACATGAAGAATCGAAGGTCTCAGAGGAATATGTTCGTCGCGCGCCTATACAAATCGACACCGAATATAGAAGGCGCCTAGTGATGGATTTAGGGTGGGCGCCCCTAAAAGCACAATAGCCATAACATGTCGCGCAAGCGGCCGGTCAGACGCCGCAAATGTCTCTCGCTCGGCCGAAGCGGCCGCTGGCGGTTTGCGCCGAATGCTTCTGTTATGAATTCGTTACCGGACATTACATGGACTGTAGACTAAGCCCGAAATCTGCATGAATCAAAATGGACTCAACTGGTAACATGACCGAATATTTACGGCCTTGGAAGCTCTTTACGCTTGCGATCGGCATCACATTGTTGATCTTGGGTTCGTTCTACTATAGTGCCCCAGACTGGGACATTCCCATAAGCTTCATCATGGCCATCCTCGCTTATCTCACCGCTCCTTGGAGCCTCCGTGCCATTCTTGAGAGGCAGTGGCGTCTATGGCCTGCGATGCTCCTAGCCACCTGGTTTACCGTTGATGGATGTTATGCCATTTACTGGACATTCAAAGACCCTATCGCGCTAGAAATGATGCGCGCTGCAAATTTCCCTGCCTCACTCTCCCTTTATGGAATGTGCGGCATCATTTGGCTCTACCGGGGAAGTCTTAGACAACTTTTCTCAGAAATTCAGAATCACCTTCCTCTCTCGCGAGCATACAAAAAATGAAATGCTGGCCTAACCCGTCGGTCAAGCAGCATTGCGCAAACGCGCGCTGAATGACGGCTTTGGCCTGACCGGTCACACGCCCATAGGTCCGGTTGCTGTTTGTCCGGTTGCCATTTGAATGGCCGCTTCATTCAGTTACTTGCCGATATACGCAGCAGCCTGCCGGGCTTTTCGTTTTCGAATGGGATAATGACGGATACCAATCTCGTCGGATCAAGTCCGACCCCACCGCAGCGTATATCCACATGGAACTCAAGGCGCATTTCGCAAACATCCACAAGGTGATCATCGATCACCTTGTGCAAGCCCAGTCCGAAATCGTGGCAGCGGTCGCCTGGTTCACGGATCGTGACATCTTCGAGGTGCTTTGCAAGAAAGCCCGCTCGGGAATCAAAGTGTCGGTTGCGTTGATCGGCGACGAAATCAACCAGGGGCCCGGCGGGCTGAATTTCCGCAGGCTCGGCAATTTCGGCGGCCAGGTGATCTTTCTGCCACCCGGCAGCCGCGACAAGCCGACCATGCATCACAAGTTCTGTGTCATCGATCGCGATATGGTCATCACTGGATCCTACAACTGGAGCCACAAGGCCCGCAGCAACGACGAGAACATCACGGTCGTCACCGACTCGACAGACTTCGCGGCCACGTACCTCGACACATTCGACAGTCTCCTCGTCCGCGCCGGCCACGGCGCTCCCGTCGTTGCCGACGCGGACGCGGCGCGCCGGCGACTGGAGATGATTCGCAACCTCGTTTTGCTTGGCGAACAGGGTGACGTCGCCACCCATCTGCGCGAGTTACGCCCCGTCGCCGAAGCGCTCCAACTGTCCCAGATCATTGCGGCCCTCGACAACGGGGAGTACAGGGCCGCACTCGAGCATATCGACACCTACCTGCTCAAGGCGACTACCCTGGTGGCTGCGGGATTCGCCGACATTCCCCGCTTGCGTTTCCTGCTCGAGTCCCTAGAACTGCGCCTCGAATCCCTGAGCGACGAGAAGGCCGAACTCGAGCGCCGCCTGATCACCTTCAACCGGCGTCACGACGACGCACTGGGCAACCTGATTCAGCGCATCCTCAAGGCCCGGGCCGAACTCGCGCGGCTGCTCGCTGTAGACCGGCAGAATGACAAGGAACGCGAAGAAGCGAAAGAGGCTGCCCGGGAAGCAGAAGAAACCTACAAGGACTACTCCAGACAGCACGAGGAACTGCAGCGCGCTGCCCCTTTGCCCAAGCTCGACGAGGACGCCGAGCGGGAGCTGAAATCACTCTATCGCAAAGCATGCAGCCTTTGCCATCCCGATAAGGTTTCCGATGAGAGAAAAGAAGCCGCGCACCGCGTATTCGTCGAGCTGCAAGAGGCCTACAAGGGCAACGATCTGTCACGGGTACGGGAAATTCATGAAACCCTCAAAGCCGGCGGCTTGCCGGGAACCCGCTCGACCACGTTGAGCGAGGCCGAAGCGCTAAAGGCGGCGATTGCCGAAATGGAATACGCCATCGCCTGGCTGGTTGCCGAACTGAAGGCATTGCAGGAAAGCGACGGTGTCAGGCTGGTGGACGCAGCCGGCGCCACCGAAGTCGACTGGCAATCCTTCCTTGAGCAGCAGCAGGTGACACTGGAAATGGAACTGGCCAGTATCGTGTCGCAGATCCTGACCGCGCAACCAGAAGATATAGGGTTCCCATGAGCGAACGAGAAACTGACCGCAAGGCGCTGACCCCCTATGCGACAAGCTATCCAGCGCAGGTGCAAGCCGCCGGCAGGCAACTGGCCATTGCCGCGCAACTAAACCAGGATCTCGACCGGCGGCGGTTTGTCGCCATCCTCAAGCGGATTGCCACCGAGGAAGCAGCTTTCTTTCTGTCGAGCAGACAGGCGCTTGAGGGCGATCTGATCGAGCGCTTCGTTGATGACTGGAACTGGTGGGATCTCTCCAACAATGAAGCCCTGCCTTGGTCACTTGAGCTGATCGAACGCTTTGAGGATCGCTGGGACTGGGAGGGGCTCTTCAACAATGGAACCCTGCCTTGGTCGCTCGAACTGATCGAGCGCTTTGAGGATCGCGGGCTCTTCAACAATGAAACACGGAATTGGTGCAGACAGGACGAGGAAGAGGAACAGGAACAGCCAGATCGCTGGGACTGGGAGGGGCTCTTCAACAATGAAACCCTGCCTTGGTCGCTCGGACTGATCGAACGCTTTGAGGATCGCTGGGACTGGCGGGGGTTCTCCAGCAATGAGGCCCTGCCTTGGTCACTTGAACTGATCGAACGCTTTGAGGATCGCTGGAACTGGAGTGCGGTCGGCGGCGAGGGGCTCTCCGCGAATACAGCCTTGCCCTGGTCGCTTGAGCTGATCGAACGCTTTAAGGATCGCTGGGACTGGCGGGGGCTCTCCAGCAATGAAGCCCTGCCTTGGTCACTTGAGTTGATCGAACGCTTTGAGGATCGCTGGAACTGGAGTGAGGCCTACTACACCGCGGGGATCTCCGCGAATACAGCCTTGCCCTGGTCGCTCAGGCTGATCCAACGCTTTGAGGATCGCTGGGACTGGGAGAAGCTCTCCGCGAATACAGCCTTGCCCTGGTCGCTCGGGCTGATCGAATGCTTTGAGGATCGCTGGGGCTGGGAGAAGCTCTCCGCGAATACAGCCTTGCCCTGGTCGCTCGGGCTGATCGAACGCTTTGAGGATCGCTGGGGCTGGCGGGGGCTCTCCTACAATACAGCCTTGTCCTTGTCGCTCGAGCTAATCGAGCGCTTTCAGGATCGCTGGGACTGGCGGTGGCTCGGCCAGAATACAGCCTTGCCCTGGTCGCCCGAGCTGATCGAACGCTTTGAGGATCGCTGGGGCAGGGAGGTCTTCGAGTCGGCACTCCCCGAGAATACAGCCTTGCCCTGGTCGCTCGAGCTGATCGAACGCTATGAGGATCGCTGGGGCTGGGATAGGCTATCCACGAATGAAGCCCTGCCCCTGTCGCTCGAACTGATCGAACGCTTTGAGGATCGCTGGGACTGGGGTGGTGGGTTTTTATCCAGCCGGGGGCTCTCCAGTAATATTGCCTTGCCTTTATCGCCCGAACTGATCGAACGCTTTGAGAATCGCTGGGAGTGGTGGACGCTCTCTTTTGATAATGATGCCTTACCTTGGTCCCTTGCACTGATCGAGCGCTTTGAGGATCGCTGGGACTGGGGAAGGCTATCCGAAAAAGGAGACTTGCCTTGGTCCCTTGAACTGATCGAACGCTTTGAGGATCGCTGGGAGTGGAGTGGACCCTATGTTTATAGGCGGGGGCTATCCGGGAATGAAGCCCTACCTTGGTCGCTAGAGCTGATCGAACGCTTTGAGGATCGCTGGGACTGGGAGAAGCTCTCCGCGAATACTGCCTTGCCCTGGTCGCTCGGGCTGATCGAACGCTTTGAGGATCGCTGGGACTGGGAAAGCCTATCCGTGAATAAAGCGCTGTCCCTGCCCTTACTCCGTCCGACGGACATTGTTGAAATCATGGCGCATCAAGTCGTGGACAACCAACCGCCAGGAATCAGTGTATGACCTGCCCAAAGACAGCAAGATAATTAAGATAACCCTGCCACCGTTGAAGAGGTAAATGCCGCCGAACCATCGAAAGACGGCAAGCCTCAAATCAATAGCGGAGGTAGTCAAGAGATTCCGATTCCATGTCTCAAAAGTCCATTGAACAATTTGATGTGTTATCTGCGCCAACAAGTGGACCTTCGTTTGTTCAGACCGACTGACTTAACGGGTCGAGAGAACCTATTCGCCGGACTTCGCAGGCAGCCATTCGCTTGAATTCATCAAAGCCTGCTCAAGTCCGCATAGCGGACCAAGTTGGCCTAGAATTCACCGACCGCAATGGCCGATCACTTGCCGATCATCCCAGCTCGACGGCCGGCAGCTTACTGGCCTACAGCGGCCGTCCAGTAACGTATTTTCCCGCTCATTTGTACCTGGCCGGTAGTGACGGTTGAGCTAATGACCCCAAAGCAGCCTCTGAAAATGATGCTTGCATCCAATGACTTCAATGCGGCAACGTCACCCAATAGGTTCTCTCGGTCATTTTGAAACTGCATGGGCTTGACGGTCAGGCCTGATCAGCTCTTCGACGACGATCTCAGGCGAACCGAGAGTGACCGCATGCATTCACAGACCGCGCGCAGGCGGTTGACGCATCTCCCAAAATGGGAGAAACTAAAATTAATGGGGGTCATTGCAAAGAGCAGTCTGAAGAACTTTTGGGGCAGGCCCGGCTGCGGTGATGCGCGTGGCCCGCTGCACAGTTGGTACGACGAGGCAGTCAAGGCGACTTGGAAATCACCGCAGGATGTCAAGGACCAGTGCGCCAGTGCCAGCATCTGCGGCAACAACCGCGTGGTGTTCAACGTGGGCGGCAACAAGTACCGCCTGGTGGTCGAAATGCAGTACCGGGCGGGCATCGTCTGGGTGAAGTTCGTCGGTACACATGCCCAGTACGACCGCATTGATGTGGAGAACGTGAATGACTATTAAACCGATCCGAAACGAGGACGACCTGAAGGCGGTGTTCCGCCGGCTTGAATCAATCTTCCAGGCCGAGGAGCAGACCCCGGAGGCAGACGAGCGGGACGTGCTCGTGACGCTCGTCGAGGCCTATGAGAACAAGCACTATGACTTCGGCCCGGCCGACCCCGTCGAGGCCATCAAGTTCCGGATGGAGCAGCAGGGTCTGACCGCGCGCGACCTCGAGCGTTTCATCGGACCGAGCGGCCGGGTCTCCGAAGTGCTCAACCGCAAGCGGCCTCTGAGCCTGCGCATGGTCAAGCGGCTGCATGACGGACTGAATATCCCCTACGAGAGTCTGCTAGCCGAGGCTTAGTGATTACCGAGGCGCGTCGATGGCATCCGCCTTCACCCCGCTACATTGGCGTCGACTATTCCGGTGCCCAGACACCCGAGGCCAGTCTGAAGGGGCTTCGAGTTTATTGCGCCAACGGCGCCTTTTTGACGGAAGAGGTGAAGGCTTTCGAGCGCGTTAATCCGCCCCGGCCAAGTATTGACACACCATCTGAAAATAGGCAACCTAAAGCCTGTTGTGTTGGCTCATGCAGCCCGATTGGCCTCCCGTAAGGAGCCGCCTTTTGCCGCAAGGCGCGCATAAATGCCGTTCAGTTCCTGAAAACGGCGGGTCTTCGGATCTGGAATTTCATCGCAGTTCAACCACCCCATGGGGAGCCACGCTCCCTTTGGGGAAAGTGCTCCCCTTTTTTATTTTTTAAGGAGAGCATTATGTCTGAATCCAAATTCTACGATCTTCATGTCACCGGCCTTGGCTACCTGAACCGTGTTCGCATGGTCAAGCCTAACAAAGGTGAAACGTTCCTCGCCTGCTCCATTTCCGCTCTCCGTGGTGAGTGGAACAAGGATGGCTCGATCAAACCTGAGTCGACTAAATTCGATGTGCGGGTTTATGGTCAGGACGCGATCAAAGCGATCGAGATACTCAAGCCGCATGGTGATGAGAAACGGAAAGTAATGATCCAGTTCAAGCTGGGTGACATCTACCCTGAAGTGTTTGTCTACGAAAAAGACGTGGGCACACGCAAGAAGGGTGATACGGGAGTGATGATCAAGGGCCGCTTGCTCAAGATCACCAATGCCTGGGTGGACGGTAATCCGGTTGTCCTCCCTGCGGTTTCATCGCAACAGCAAGAGGCTGCAGCAGGCGGCCAGTAACGTCCAGCTTCACATACCCGACTGGGGAGATTCACGCTCCCTGCCGGGTGTCGTGGACTCCCCGGTTTTCATTTTGAAAACCAGGAGTCCACGATGAAAGAAGCTTTTCTGAATGTTCTGTTCGATTTGCGCATCATGAGTTTGTGCGTGATGGTGTCACAAGTCATCGCCTTGGCGAGCACTCTGTCGAATTGATGGAGTCAATCTGAAAACCCCCTGCGTGGGGTTTTCACCAGAGGGTCAACCCTCCGGTGAAAACCCCGCAACCAACCAGGAGACATCCAGAGGAAACGCCCAGCCTCTGGGCGTTTACCCAAGCGGGCCAAGCCCGTTTTGGTAAACCCAGTTTCTCGTTTGCTGAGTACAGCAGGATTGGCGCCCTAAGCGCTGGCTTTTAGTCCGGGCAGCCCCTCATACCGGATTGGGATTCCTCCGCAGGTTTCCCAGGGGTTACATTGGCGACGGATGCATCCCCATCTGCTTGCCTCATCCCTGAGACGGACCGATAACCCGTCTTCCCTACACCCGCCAGAAGGCTTGCCCGAGACCAGGTCTCGGGCAAGCCTTCTGGGCATCGATCAGATCATGGGTTGTGACGGCCAGAACGGTCACGGCATTTGCGGTTTGCCGCATCCCAAAATTCGCGCCGAGCCCCTCAGTGCGGCGCGTCGCTTCCTATATGGAAGAGTTGAGCAGGGGTTCCATCACCAACCACATTGAATCATGACCACACCATCCTGCCCCGCGAGCGGGGTATCCAGGAGAACTGGCCATCTTGGATAAGCCGTTTGCCAAAGTTTCACTGCTGGCTGTCAGTATCAGCCCGACCGATGCACGTTATGCATCGCCCATTAAAGCCGTTCAGTTCCTGAAAACGGCGGGTCTTCAGACCTGGAATTCCATCGCAGTTCAACCACCCCATGGGGAGTCACGCTCCCTTTGGGGAAAGTGCTCCCTTTTTTCTGTTTATTTAAGGAGAGCATTATGTCTATTCGCATCAATGGAACGCTGGTAATCAAGGAAATCAAAGGTGCCAACGGCAAGTTCTGCGTCGGCGACCTGACCACCCCGATCGGAGAATTCAAGGTCAAGGAATCCATCCTCGATCAGTTCTCAGAAGGCCGATACGAGGGTGAGTTTCTCGTCGAGAACTTTTACCTCAGTTCGTATATTTGGCGCGGCAAATCGACCACCGACATCCGCGCGAAGGTAATGGAAATATTCCTGGACACGGTTGATGAGGGCAAGGTTGATGACGTGCCGAGCGAACCCGATCCAATCGCTACAGAGCCCGCAGCGGCAGCGAATCAAACTGGTCCATCCGATACTCCTGTTCCAGCTGCGCTGGTTCATGAGCATGAAAACCAGGACCCGGTTTTCCAGGAGTTGCTGGAATTGTTTGGGGCCGATCTTGCCGACCTTGTCTGGGTTAGCAAGGACGTGAAACTTGACCCCACTGTGGATCGAGCGGTCTTCCGCAGCCAGCGTGACCGGCTGAAGGAGATGGGTTACGTGTTCGATGCCAAGTCCCAAGGATGGTCCAGGAAGGAAGAGTGAACATGAAATCGAGCATGCCTCCTCAGGCTGAGATTCTTACCATCACAGTTGACGATTTCCGTGCCCAACACGCTGAGGAAGTCGCCAACGATGTGTTCCTTCAGGCAGAGCAGATTCTGCGAAGTTTGGGGGATACGGGGGGTGGAAGAGCATTGGCCAGGCTCATCAAGGCGTTGCATGGTGAAGGTGGGTTGGAATTCAATGACCTCCTGCCCCTGGACAGTGGGAACCGCTCGATTGCGTTGGCGCTCATCAAGGAATTTCTGGATGAGCGCCGTTCATTTGATGAGTGGGAGTCACTTGCCGAATTGGCTGATCGTTGCGTATTTCATGGGATGTAGTGCCATGAAGCGAAATTCTTGAAAGCTTGAGTCCGGTCAGTCCCTGAAGCCGGAACGCCTCGCAAGAGGCCGGGATTATTTTTTATCAACCACCCCATGGGGAGTCACGACTCCCCACCGGGAAAGTGCTCCCCTAACTTTTTATTAAGGAGAGCAATATGTTATTTGGCCTTGGCATTACCGTCACAGAAGCCGCTCGCCAGCTTGGCATCAAGGATCCAGATGGTTACGGGATCATCCTGGCGACGACAGACGTTGAGTATGTGGATGCAGCAGAAGCCTTCCAGGCGGAGTGTGGCGAACAGTGCCACCTTGAGAAGGAGGACTTCGAGGCTGCAATTGATAGACAAATGAAAAATGGCCGACTTGCAATGGGCTTCCTGTTCATCGGAATGGCCAGGATCGATACCGGTACGAAAAAACCTGTTCCCGGTACTGAGGCCTATGGTGTCGTGTGTCTGCCCGGTCAATTCAGCTGGGTCAAGACGCAGGATGCACTTCCGGGTGAACAACAGCCGGTGGTCGTGATCTCTACGTCAGGGACGATGTCGTTCGGGCGGATGATCGAAGGACGATTCTGCGAGTATCAGCCTGACGTAGACCGCTTCGTTGAAAGTGAAATGGAATGGGGCGGAGCACGGGGTATCCAGCAATGGATGCCGATTGATCGGCCTCTGTTCTGATTTTCTTTTAAAGCCCCCACCCGGGGGCTTTTCTCGAACGCGCGGGCTTATGCCGGCGTGCTGGAGAAAGGCTCCGGGCCTTTGAAGTGTTTCACTGCTGGCTGTCAGTATCAGCCCGACCGATGCGCGTCACGCATCGCCTTATGAGCCCGGTCAGTCCCTGAGACCGAAACGCCTCGATGCTCCCACAAGGGCATGGAGGCCGGGATTCAATTCATCAACCCAGCGGGGGCGTTTTCACTCCCTCTTGGGGAGTGTGTCCCTTCATCGAAGGAGAAAGGTGTGTACGGTCAACTGGCAAGACGGTGGTGCAAATTGGAGCTGCCGCTTCAAGTGCTTCAAAGTAATTCGGGCTTCTATATCGGCACGGCCGATGGGAATGACCCTGTTTCAAAAGAGAGCGTTGAGTATTTTCAGACGCATGCCGCTGCTCAACAGGCACTGCAGGATGGTACCTGGACGCAGGACGTAATTCTTTAAGCAATTGCTGCTGCAGCGTTTCTCTGCTGGCTGTCAGTTACAGCCCGACCGATGCGCGTCATGCATCGCCTTATGAGTCCGGTCAGTCCCTGAGACCGGAACGCTTCTACGGAAGCCGGGATTCAATTTGTTATTTCAACCCAGCGGGGTGCAACCACCCCGCGCTGGGTTCGGCTGCCTCCGCGTTATTATTTAGGAGAGCAGCGCTATGAATTTCCGTACCCGCAAGGTATCCGAGATTGACGTGGATGGATTGACCGCCGAGTTGAGCTTCGAGCCTTCCTGCGTCATGAACTACGTGGAACACAAGATCGAAAAGCAAGGTGGCCTGGTCGCAGTTGGCTATCTTGTTGACGATCATGATGTGGAAAATCCCTTAGACGACTGTGACGGAATGGGTCATATCTATTCTTCGCACCGTCACTCTGGCCAGCACGCCAAGATGCAAGACGTACTTGGCCTGGACTCGGACTGGCAACGCGATCTATCCCTGCGAGTGGTCGAGCGCGAGGCGGAGTCTGCCTTGAAGGCGTTGGTCAGTACCAGGTTCCAGGTCGATCTGGTTGCGTTCATCCTTGAGTGCGCCAATAACAATGGAATGAGCCGCGATCAGGCGATTGAGTATTTCGCCGGGGACTTCACAGGCCAGCTTTCTTACCACCGGGAAACCTGGCTTACTGAAAAGGTGCGTGAGCAAGTCACTTGGGAGAGCCTGCTTGATGAGGCTTGGCAATTAGCCAGACTGTCAGGGCAAGTGGGCGATCCCTACACCGTCATGCTCGATTGTTATGAGCATGGTGGCCAGGTTTGGTCGGTGACAGGCTCTGGACCGCAATGTCTGTTTGATACGGCTCGGGGTGCCGGTGTTTGGGTGCCCGATCAATGCCTTCGTGAAGAGCTGGACTCGATCAAGACCAATGAAGGCATTGATGCGGCGCGTTCCAGGGCAGTCGAATTTGCGCGTCAGGCACTCGGGTCGTACAACGCCTGGCTGGCGGGTGACTGTTACGGGGTGGCGGTCGATGTATTTTCGACCGAGGGTGATCGCCTGAAACGGATCGACGAGTCTGCGGTATGGGGCTATGTCGGCAGAGAATGGGCAGAAGAATCACTATCTGAGGAGGTCAGTGCAGTGCTTGGCAATGCTGTCCTGAAAGCTGCATGAACCCTATATCTGATATTCCCCTGTGGGCATTTGAATGGGCCGGGGCATTTCTTGGTCTGACTGGCGCTGCATTGCTCTCGCTCAATGTGAGAGCAAGCCGCTTCGGCTGGCTGCTGTTCCTGCTGTCCAACGGTGCCTGGATTGCGTATGGAATCAAGGTTGGCGCGCATGGACTGGTTGTAATGCAAATCGGCTTCACGCTCACAAGCCTGATGGGTGTTTATCGCTGGCTGGTGGCAGCAAAAATGTAGTTTCAAGTGAATTCCGCTCAATGCGGCTACCCGGGGGGTGCAATCCCCTCCGGGGGATTCCCCTCCTTTTTTTGATTGAAAAGGAGAAGGAAATGGATGCAAACAAGCACACGCAGTTCTATCTTGACCAACTCAAACCTTTGGTTGGCGGGGTCATAGAGGATGCCGTTCGTACTAACGGGGATGAGTTCGGCGACGAGTTTTTCGGACTAGCCATCAAATGCAAGGATGGCGAAGTCAGGCGTTTGTTCATCCTTGCGGATGATGAAGGCAATGGCCCTGGCAGCTTCGAGATTGTTGAAGGAGAGAGCCATGGCTGAGCCTTCGATTGCTACCGCGTTGCGCTGCGCACTGGCTGACCTTGAAGCCATCATGCCGGAATATGATCCAGAGCATGAGCACTCCGCCTGGGAGACCATTACTGAACTCCAGACATTGGTTGATTCTGAAGAACGTCTCCAGGCGGCAGATCGGTATGACCCGGCAACGCAGATTGTGATTGTCTGGACGGTCGAAGATGTATTGGAAGTTCGCCCCGATCTGGCAGAAGAGCAGGCCATTCAGGTTTTACGCTTGATCGACAAGAATCATGACGCGAGTATTGGTACCAACTGGGAAACCCTGGAGAGCTTCGCATCCGAACTTTTCGGTGAAGCACCGCCAGAGCCGGAATAGTTTTCCCCTTGCCCCTCCGGGGGCCTTTCTCGAACACGCGGGCTGGTGCCGGCGTGTTGGAAAAAGGCTCTGGGCCTTTGAAGTGTTTCACTGCTGGCTGTCAGTTACAGCCCGAACGATGCGCGTCAGGCATCGCCTTATGAGTCCGGTCAGTCCCTGAGACCGGAACGCCTCGATGTCCCCACAAGGGCATGGAGGCCGGGATTCAATTCATCAACCCAGCGGGGTGCATCCACCCCGCAAGGGGACGGCTGCCTCCGCGTTTTTTTAGGAGAGCAACATGCGTGGTGATGTTGAGACTTGCGCTGACCTATCCGCCGAGCAGCAGGCGGCCATGAAGAAATTTCTCGTTGAGTACGAATTGCCTTACGTGCATTTGGTGCGTGTGGGCATCCAGGCCAAGAACGAGGAATCCGCGATTTCGATTGCCGATCAGGCTTTCACTGATTGCACGATTTGGGACAACACGCCCGAAATGCCCTTGCTGTACGACGACTATGAGGAAACCGGAGATTCTGGTGCCGTTCTGGAATTCAAGGTTGTTGGCGAATATCAGGAATGGCCCGAGCCTGAGGTGTGCGTCAAGATTATTGAGCGTGATGCGGCCGCCAGGCGTGCGTGCGAGCACCTGATCGCCGCGCATGAATGCAGCAACTCAGCATCTGTTCGCGAGGCACTCTTTCAGTCTGCACTTGAGGAAGCGCATGTGGCAATGCCGCACCTCTCCGCTTCAACCAGTTCAAGCAATGGCACCGCTGGATCGGAAGTGATGCCAACGGTTGTGGCGTGGCTTGAAGGCGGAGTCGTGCAATGGATGGCATCGGACCATCCCATGCGCTACCTAGTGCTCGATGCCGACACGGATGGTAGCGACAGCATGAAAGTCACGATGGAAAACGGAAGCATTGCAGATGTCATCCGGACTTCTTCCACAGTGCTTGCAGATCACCTTCCTGAGTGGGTGACAAAATTGGTGGAAGAA
>Ga0066256_1002482_pt1 | contig 20265 bp, 20 predicted proteins | sample ThiBio_1000_biof_FD_87107 | JGI IMG/M metagenome (GOLD analysis project Ga0066256, IMG submission 87107) | Wastewater bioreactor microbial communities from Cape Town, South Africa - Thiocy_expt_1000_biof (version 2) | ecosystem: Engineered > Bioreactor > Thiocyanate-remediating >... | reverse complement strand
CGATCAGTGACCAGAATGCGGTCGACAGCGGCTGGGTAATGACGTCGCGCGGCGCCCAGGCAAAGATGCTCCAGCCGGTGAGGTTCGACTGCCGGATGGCCGCGAGATACTGGTCGTTGCCGGCCGAAATGGGGATCCATCCGGCGGATGTCGTGACCGGTGTCAGGTCGCGCAGTGCCAGATGCTCGCCGGTTGCCGCCGCGCCGGACGAGGCCGCGATCACCGCTCCGGTCTGGTCGAGCAGGGTGACATTCCAGCCCTCGGGCAACTTGTTGGAGAGCAATGCCGTGGACAATTCTTCGGCCGTCCGGCTGAGCCCGAGGATCATCCGGCCGCGATCTGGGGTATCGAAAGGCAGCAGCACATTGACCGTCCAGCGCTGCGAGACGGCGCCGATAACGACATTGGAAACAACCACTTCGCCCGATTCGAGCGCTCGCCGTCCGGATTGCTGGTCGGTGCTGGGGCGCGGCTCACCGCCGTACTCGGCGCGGGTGCTCATGATCGCCATCAGGTCGGAATCGAGCAGGGAGGCAACCGTATCGGTTCCCGCCAGGGCGTTCTTCACGCGGGCGTGGAAGGAGCGATAGTCGCCGACCAGCAGGGCGGGCGCAGTGACCAGCACCCTGAGCGTGGTGATATTGCCCAGGATCTCGCGCTCGACCGCCTGTAGGATGGATTGGGAGGTGCCGGTGATGAGGGTCTCGACAACCCGTTGCTGCGCCTCGTTGTTTCGGGCGAGCAGGATGGCCGAGAAGACGAACGCCGGCACCAGCGCCACGATCGCCAGGACGAACAGGTAGACCGCGATGGGCCGCGAGCGCCGCGCTGCCGGAGTTTGCCCCGGCTCAGCCGCAGCGGAAGCGTCGCGCATGAAACGTCCTAACCCCAGTCACTAACACTGCCCCCGAGTACACCTGCCAACCCCCATTAGCTTACGCGAACGCGCTCAAACGCTCCGGGGTTCCCGTCAAATGCAGATTTTTCCTCTCAATTCAGGACGCGGCGGGGAATGAAGCGGCCCGCAACCACGGCGCCGATGGCGATCGCCTCCCCCCGGCAGCTGGCCCAGGCGGTCTCGAGGGCGATCGGCGCGGCGGCGCCGGTGAGGAGAACCGGGTTGCCGTGGCGGAGGGGGGCGGCCTGGTCGGGGGTCAGGCGGATTTCCGGGAGGTGGGCCAGCCCGATGTCGAGGCCGAGAAGAAAAGAATCAATTGAATCAGAGGCTTCGAGGGTATCCAGCGCGACCGATCGGGCCTCGGTGAAGGGGCCGACGGCGGTGCGGCGGAGGGCGGTGACGTGGCCGCGCGTGCCGAGCGCCTCGGCGAGGTCGCGGGCCAGCGAGCGGACATACGTGCCCTTCTCGCAGGTCATTGAAAAATCTGAACTTTCGCTGGAATGGCGGCGCAGCTGGAGGCCGCTTATGGTCACCGGGCGAGGCGCCAGCGCCACGCTTTCGCCGGCTCGGGCGAGGTCGTAGGCCCTCTCGCCGTCGATTTTTATCGCAGAAAAGTCCGGGGGGCGCTGGAGGATGGTGCCGGTGAATTGCGGCAGGAGTCCAACAACGTCGGCCTCGGTCGGGCGATGGTCTGACGTGGCGACGATAGCGCCCTCGAGATCGTCGGTGGAGGTGGCCGCGCCCCAGGCGATCGTGAACGCATACGTCTTTTCCCCGTCCTGCATCACCGGCACGGTCTTCGTCGCTTCGCCCAGCGCGATGGGCAGGATGCCCGTCGCCAGCGGATCGAGGGTGCCGGCATGTCCGGCCTTCTTTGCGGTGAACAGCCAGCGGACCTTGCCCACCGCCTGGGTGGAGGTCATGCCGTAGGGCTTGTCGAGGATCAGCCAGCCCGAAATATCGCGCTTGGCCCGCTTTTCGCCGCTCACTCGGACTCGTCGTCCTTGCCGAGGTCGCGCTGCACGCGGTCGGAGCGGAGCAGGGCGTCGATGCGGCCGAATTCCTCAAACGTGTCGTCGACGAAGAATTTCAGGTCCGGCGCGAACTTGAGGTCGAGCTCGGGCGCGATCCGGCCGCGGATGAAGCGGTGGTGGCGGTTGAGCGCCTCGACGACCGCCGCCGCGCCCTCGCCGCCGAGCGGCATCACATAGGCATTGGCGATCTTGAGATCGGGGGTCATGCGCACTTCGGGCACGGTGATGACCTTGCCTTCGAGCGCCTCGTCCTCGATCTCGCCGCGCTGGAACAGGCCGGCCAGCGCGTGGCGCACGAGTTCGCCCACGCGCAGCATGCGCTGGGTGGGGCCGGTGGGGCGGTGCGAGGGGGATGATCGCTTCATGGCGACGAGTTAGGCGTCCGCCGGCGTTTCGTCAACGTGTGCCGGACGATAGCGCGGTTGCAGTCCGGCCCCGCCGGAGGCAGGGTGGCGCGTGGAGACGACATCATTCTGAAGAACACACTGGGCGAGGCGACCATCGCCATCCATGGGGCCGAGGGCGAACGCGTGCCGGGCGAAGCTGTGGCCAAGCCGCCGATCCTCGCGACGAGCTATTTCACCCATCCCGACGCCATCGGCTTCTCGGCCAGCGACCTCAAGGCCGATGCCCCGCATTTCTACACGCGCTGGAGCAACCCGACGCTGGAACTGCTGGAGCGCCGTGTGGCGCTGCTCGAAGGGGCCGAGGCCGCGGTGAGCTTCACCAGCGGCATGGCCGCCATCGTCACCCTGTTCCACGACCGGCTGCAGGCGGGCGACCATCTGCTGCTCAGCAATGTCTGCTATGCGGGCGTCAGCGAGTATGCGCACCACACGCTGCATCGCAGCGGCATCGAGGTCAGCGCCGTTGATACGTCGCGCCCCGAGAACGTTGCTGCCGCCATGCGTCCGAACACCCGGCTGGTGCATATCGAAACGCCGGCCAACCCGATCCTGCGCATCACCGACATCGCGGCCGTGGCAAAACTGGCGCATGCCGGTGGCGCCGAACTGTCGGTCGATTCCACCATCGCGACACCGCTGGCGACGCGGCCGCTCGACCTGGGCGCCGACTATGTCTGCCACTCGCTCACCAAGTACTTCTGCGGGCACGGCGACGCGCTGGGCGGCGCGATCGTGGGGCGCGCCGACCGCATGGCGGCGCTGCGCAAGGACGGCCTGATCCACATGGGCGGCGTGCTGTCGCCGTTCGCCGCCTACCTGATCCTGCGCGGCATGGAGACGATGCCGCTGCGCATGGAGCGGCACGAAGCAAATGCCCGCAAGGTGGCGGAATTCCTCGAGGGGCATGCGAAGGTCCGCCGCGTGCTCTGGCCGGGGCTGCGCACGCACCCGGGCCACGAGATCGCCGCGCGCCAGATGCGCAATTTCTCGTCGCTGCTCAGCTTCTCGCTGAAGGCCGACAGCGCTGCCATGGCACGGCAGGTGGCGGAGCGGCTGCAGGTGGTGAGCTATGCGGTGTCGCTGGGGGCCGCGAAGTCGCTGTGCTTCTATATCTCCACCGACGATATCCTGCGCTCGTCCTTCCCCCTGACCGGGGCCGACGAACATGCCTATCGCGAGCAGGCCGGAGAGGGCGTATTCCGCCTGTCCGTCGGCCTCGAAGACGCCAACGACATCATCGCCGATCTGCAGCAGGCGCTGGGCTAACGCCGAGCGCCGGTCTGTCGGCATCCTACTCCGCGGCGCCGAGCATGGCGGTGTCGCGGGGGAGGGAGACGATGACGCGGCTGCCGCGGGGCTCGCGCTTTTCGAGCGTGATCGTGCCGCCATGCAGATTGACGAACGATTTCACGATGGCGAGGCCGAGCCCGGCGCCGCGCTGGCGGCCGGTGCGATCGGGCTGGTCGAGGATGGCGGCGCGCATCTCTTCGTTCATCGCGGCACCGTCGTCTTCGACGATAAACTGCATGTGGTCGCCACGGCCGCGGATTGAGAGCTTCACCTCGCCGCCGGGCTCGGAGAAGCGGGCCGCGCTCGACAGCAGGTTGTAGAGCACCTGCACGATGCGCGTACCGTCGGCGACGAACGGCGGCAGATCGGGGGCGATCTCGATGACGAGATTGATGGCGCTGGTGCCATCGACATCGAGGAACGTGGCGGCGAGTCCGGCGCGGGCCTTTTCGACCAGCGTGGGGATGTGCTGGAGCTCGGGGCGGAGCTCGGCGATGCCGGCATCGACGGTGGCTAGATCGAGGATGTTGTCGATGAGGACCCCGGGCGTGACGCTCGAGGCGGGGATGTAGTCGGTATAGTGCCGCTGCTTGTCGTTGAGCGGGCCCGCCGCATCGGAGGCGAGCAGGTCGGCGAAGCCGATGATGTTGGTGAGCGGCGAGCGCAGCTCGTAGCTGACGTTCTGGACGAAGGCGTCCTTGAGCCGGTCGGCGGTCTGCAGCGCATCGTTCTTTTCCTTGAGCACCCGTTCGTAATTGGCGCTCTCGGTGACATCCATGAAGGTCATCATGGTCTGCCCGTCGGGCAGGCGCGTCACGGCATAGTCGATCAGCTTGCCGTCGGCGCGGTCGAGGCGACCTTCCTGGTCGGTGCGCGTCGGGTTGAGATCGACGATCTTGCGCTTGAGGCCGCGCCAGATGGCGGCGCCATCCTCGGCCAGCACCTCGCCCACCGCCGCCGTGATCTGGTCGATATGCGGATTCTGCTCGAGGAAGTTGGTGGGCAGCTTCCACAAGAGCGACAGCCGCGGATTGCTGAGCGTGAGCCGGCCGTTGGTGCCGAACACCGCCACCGCCTCGTTGAGGGCGTTGAGAGTGGAGCGCTGCACATCAAGGAGCGAGCGGTGCTGGCTCTGCAGGGTGAGCTGCTGGGTGATGTCCTCGAAGACGTAGATGACGCCGCCCTTGGGGCCGGCCGGAGCCGCAATGACCTGGACGGTGCGGCCATCGGGCAGGTGCCAGGGCTCGCTCTCGCGCGGCCGGCTGAGCTGGTAGCTGGTGAGATGCTTGGCGCGCCAGGCGTGATAGTCGGGCTCGGCGGGCAGCTTGCCCTCGGTCCTGAGCTTGTCGAGGATGGCGCGCTCGTCCATGCCCGGCTTCAGCCAGTTCGCATCGATGCCCCACAGCTGCAGATAGGCGCGGTTGGCCTGCACCAGCTCGCGCCGGGCGCTGAAGATGGCGATGGGGGTGGCGAGGGCATCGATGATGCCCGACAGATGCGACAGGCCCGCATCGCGCTGGGCGGTATCGACGCGCGGCTGCAGGTAGCCGGCGGACCCTCCGGCGACCGGGAATTCCACCAGGTCGAAGGCGCCGGCAGAGCCGATGCTGACCAGCCCGGTGCGCGGCCCGTCGGCGGCGAGCGCGGCGCGGTGGCGCTTCTGCTCCTCGGGGTCGAGCAGTTCGGGTGGCTGCGCCTCGCTGCCCCTGCGCCCAAGCGTGCCGGCGAGATCGAGATAGGCGGCATTGCAGAAGATGAGCTTGCCCGAAGCGTCGCGGAGGAAGGCGGGTTTCGACAGCCCGGCGAGCACGGTGCGGGCGGTGGCGAGGGTGGTCGGCTCACCCTGCGGCGCGGGGACCGGCACACTCGGCACCTGCGCGAAGGAGGGCCGGATGCGCATCGCGATGCCGCCGCCCAGCACCCAGCCCGAGGCGCGCATCAGGCGGCCATCACGGGCGCGCAGGCTGAGATCGAAGCCGCGGCCATCGGCGCGGAGTGTCGCGAGCGCCTCGGCCAGTGTGCGGGCATCAGCTTCGGCCAGCCACGCGGTGAAATCGAGCAGCGCCTCGACGCGCCGGCCGGCCGGCAGGATCACCGCATGCTGGCCGAGGAATTTCGGGCCGTCGGCATTCTCGGTCCACAGCACCATGACCTCGGGCAGGCCCGACAGCATGGCCTCGTACTCATCGACCAGCGCGCGCAGCCGCCCGATCTGCTGGTTGGCACGGTCGCGCGCGGCGCGGCTCTCGCGCAGCAGCTGGCGGACCAGCGCGGTGGCGAGCAGCGCGAAGCCGCCGGCGCCGAGCGCAATGGTGAGCGGCATGGCACCAGCCACGAGGCTGGCATTAAAACCCTGGGCAAGCGCGGGCGTGGCGATGACAAGGGCAGCAGTGCTGACACATCCCGCTGCGAATCCCCGACCGATCCGGACGATCTCCGGCGCCATGCAACTGCCCCTGTGGTGATGAACCCGCCGCGAGCGCCGTGCGGCTGCGACTGCAGCCGGCGCCCCTTACTAGTGTCGTCGCGAGCCCCCAGGGCAGCGTACGGATCGGCGGGTGAACTCGCGCCGCCGAATCAACCCAAGATACCGGGGTGGGACTCATGGTGAAAAGAGTCCTTATGCCTGTGTGTTTCGGGCAAAAGCGCCGTAAAGGCGGTTGACGTGAGTCCGAACCGTGAACGTTTGGTTAACGCGGACGGTCAGGGAATGACCCGGAAGAGCTGCAGCGGGGCATCGGCGGGGCTCAGCGGCGCGAGCCAGGCCGGAAGCGTGCCGGCGGCGAAGAGGCGCGCGAACGACTGGGGATCGGCGTCGGCCATGCCGCGCACTTCGGGCATGCCGGGGCAGACGGCGATGATGGCGATGCCGCGCTCGGCCAGCAGCGTACGTGCGTCGGCGAGGGGGCCGTTGAAGAACGCGAAGGTGTCGCGCACGCCGTCCTGGTTGCGGTGATAGGGCGCGCCGACCACCGCATGCGGGGTGAAGGCGAGGATATGCGAGCCGAGATCGACCGGTGCCATCAGCCGCGCCGGCGCCATTGCCGCCAGCGGCGCGAAGGCGGCGGGCGCGAGGCAGGCGCGGACCGAGCCGCGTTCGCCCTCGCTGACGCGTCCGGGCGGGGCGGGAAAAGCGGCGGTCGCGGCGGTGGCAAGGGCCGCGACGATGATGCCGGCGGAGGCGATCCAGCTCAGCGCCAGCCCGGCAATGCGCGGCAGGACCGGCCGGGCCAGATACCAGTGGCGGGCGGCGGCGATGAGGGCGGCCCCGCCCGGCACCGCGACCAGCGTCGCCAGCCGCGAGGCCCGGATCTGGATCAGCATGGTGGCGATGGCGAGGATGAGGTAGGCGGCGTAGACCAGCCAGGCCCCCGAGGCGTCGCGCCGCCGGCCGAGGACAGGCGCGAGCGCGGCGGCCAGCGCGACCGCGCAGGGAATGGCGACGGCGAGCGGATAGACCGGGTCCTCGAGGAAGCGCGTCCAGAACGGCTCGGCCTCGGTGATGCGGTCGATCCAATTGGCGAGGAGCCAGGGATCGAGCGCCGCATAGGGGCCGCTGAGGCAGAGCGGAAAGGCGACGGCGAGCAGCGTGGCGAGCGCGCCACCGGCGGCGATGCCGGCGACGAGCCGCAGCCACAGCGTGCGCACCGGCAGCAGCGACAGGGCGGCGAACGCGATGCCGACACCGACGGCGGCGGCGGCATAGGTGAGCGAGATGGCATCGCAGGCCGGCACCAGCCAGCGGCTGGGCGCGACGGTCGCGGCAAGCAGCAGCACGGTGCCGCCGGCGAAACTGAGGCCGAACCAGCGCAGGGTGCGGGCACGGGCCTCTGCCGTCACCCACATCAGGCCGAAGACGACGATGGCGGCGCCGGCCGAGGGCAGCGCCTCAATGCCGATGGCGATGGCGGCGGCGGCGGCGAAGCCGGCGCCCATGGCGAAGCGCGGCCGGGCCAGCGCCTCGATGCTGCACCACAGCATGGTGAGCAGCAGCAGGATCTGGATCGAGTGGTGATCGACGCGGCCCGGGTTGAACTCGGCGAGCACGCTCAGCGACAGCGCCGGCAGCACCAGACCGGCGAGCAGCGCTTCACGCCCCGCCAGCGCCACGGCGATGCGGCCGGTCAGCCATAGCAACGGCAGCAGCAGGAGCAGCGGTACGACGAAGGCCGCGGCGAGATCGGCATTGGCGCCGAGCAGCGGCCGCAGCACCAGCATGAGGAGCGCCAGCGGCAGGTCGGCGAGGCGCGACCAGTGCATTTCGGCGCCATAGGGCGTGTTCATCCGATACTGCAGATTGTCGTACCAGCCTTGCCCGGCGAGCAGGTCGCGCACCACGACGAAGCGCATGGCGTCGTCGGTGTCGGCGAGCAGCGGCCCACCGGCACCGAGGAAGATGGCGCGGGCGGCAAGGGCGGCGGCGAGCAGCAGCCACACGGCGGCGAGGAGGCGCCAGTCCATCGCGTTCCGCTCTGTCATCGTCCGGCCTCCCGTCGCTGCCGGGAGACACACCTAGCCGCCGCCGCTTAAGATCGGCTGAAAGCGGTGACTGCCGGCGTGCGGCCCGTTGACGGCACCGGGGCGGCTTCCTTAACTGCCCGGACCAGCCAGGGGACGACAATGCTCGCAGGACTGCTCTACCTCATCGGCCTCGTCACCGTGCTCGTGAACCTCGCGCTGGCCGGCGCGCAGGCGCCCGCGGCCATCAGCCAGGTGACCGCCGCGATGGACGCCGGCACCGCCAACATGGTCGACGTCGTGATCCGCGCCTCGGCCGGCTTTGCCGGCTATCTCTGGCCGCTGCTGATCGGCCTGCTGCTGATGGGCTTTGCGCGCGTCATCATGCTGCTGGGCTCGATCAACCGCAGCCTGCGCGGCCAAGCCTGAGACCGAGTTCACCCGACGGAAAAATGAAACGGCCGGCCCGTGGGAGGCCGGCCGCGTGCGCTGCCAGGGGAGAGAGCGGCGCGAAGCTTCAGGCGCGCGGCTGGGGAACGAGCCGCAGGTAGGGCTTGAGGGTCTTCCAGCCGCCGGGGAACTTCTCCTTTGCGGCATCGTCCGAGACCGCCGGGACGATGATGACGTCCTCGCCGTCCTTCCAGTTCACCGGCGTCGCCACCTGGTGGCGGGCAGTGAGCTGCAGGCTGTCGATGACGCGCAGGATCTCGTCGAAGTTGCGGCCGGTGGAAGCGGGATATTCGATCTTGAGCTTCACCTTCTTGTCCGGCCCGATGACGAACAGCGAGCGCACCGTCAGCGAGTCGTTGGCGTTGGGGTGGATCATGTCGTACTTGGTCGCGATCGACCGGTCGGCGTCCGAGATCAGCGGGAAGTTGAGCGCGGTGCCCTGCGTTTCGGCGATGTCGGCGGCCCAGCCGGCATGGTTTTCGAGCTTGTCGACGGAGAGCCCGAGCACCTTGACGTCGCGCTTGTCGAACTCGGGCTTCAGCTTGGCGGTGTAGCCCAGCTCGGTGGTGCAGACCGGGGTGAAGTTCTTGGGGTGCGAGAACAGCACGGCCCAGTGGCCGTCGATGTAATCGTGAAAGCGGATGCGGCCCTCGGTGGTGTCCGCTTCGAAATCCGGCGCGAGATCGCCGATCAGAATTGCCATTGGTATACTCCTCGGCCCACGGGGCCGCCTAGCGTCAGCTGGCCGGAATATCGGCCTTGTGGCGCCGGAAAGCAGTGCCGGGAAGGAGAATTGTTTTGTGCCTCGGCCGGATCGGGAGGCAAGCGTTTCTCCGCTGCCGCCCCATAACGAAAAAGGGGTGCCGCAGCGCCTAGACGAGGACGCCGCTGGCGGCCGCGCCCTGGGCGGCCCAGACCAGCAGCAGCGGCACGGTGGCGAAGGCCAGCGCCACCAGCTGGCGGGCGCGGACGATGCGGGCGATGAGGAAGAAGACGACGAAGATGATCGTTGCGGCGAAGAGGACGGCGGCTTCGCTCTGCAGGCTCTGGAGCGCGTGCTGCATGATGATCCTCCTGGCGCCTATCTACGACACGTCAGCGTGCGCCCCTGAGGCTTGCAGGGATGTTGCGCGGATCGGGGCAGGTTGAAGCAAATTGCGCGGGCCACCACCCGCCTGCGCTCGCGGCGGCAGCGCTTTCGGCTATAGTCGCACGGAGGGAGAGGCGGCGACGCCTTCGAGGGAGGACGGCATGCGGGCGACGGGGGCGGCGCACAAGGATTTCACGATCGCACGGATCGACGACCGGCTTTACGGCGCCTTCCTCGAACATCTGGGCCGCGCCATCTACAGCGGCATCTACGAGCCGGACCACCCCAGCGCCGACGGCAACGGCATGCGCGGCGACGTGGCGCAGCTGGTGCGGGACCTCAATGTGCCGATCGTCCGCTATCCCGGCGGCAACTTCGTTTCCGCCTACAATTGGGAGGACGGAATCGGACCGCGCGCCGAGCGGCCGACCCGGCTCGACCTCGCCTGGCACACCTCCGACAGCAACGCGGTGGGCGTCCACGAATTCGCCGACTGGTGCGAGACTGTCGGCACCGAGATGATGCTGGCCATCAACCTCGGCTCGCGCGGGCTCGACGAGGCGCGCCAGTTCGTCGAATACGTCAACGGCCCGACGGGCAGCTACTGGGGCGACCTGCGCGCGAAGCACGGCCGCGCCGCCCCATTCGGCGTCCGGCACTGGTGCCTCGGCAACGAGATGGACGGTCCCTGGCAGGTCGGCCACAAGACCGCCGACGAATACGGCCGGCTGGCCAGCGAGGTGGCGAAGACGCTCAGGGCCTTCGACAGGTCGCTCGAGCTGATCGTCTGCGGCTCGTCCAACGCCGACATGAAGACCTATCCCGAATGGGAGCGGATCGTGCTCGACCACACCTACGAGTCCGTCGACCACATCTCGCTGCACATGTACTTCGCCAACCGCGAGAACGAGACGGCGCTGGCGGCGGGTGCGGGCGAGGAAACGCTGGCACGCAACACGGCCAACTACCTGGCGCTGAACGAAAAGCTCGACCGCTACATCGCCACCGTGCAGTCGACGATCAATTACACCAAGGCGAACAAGCGCTCGAAGCACGACGTCTTCATCTCGTTCGACGAGTGGAACGTCTGGTACCATTCGCGCCAGCAGGACCGCGCCATCCTCGATGGCAACAAGGGCTGGCCGCATGCGCCGCGCCTGCTCGAGGACATCTACAATTTCGAGGATGTGCTGCAGGTCGGCTGCATCCTCAATACCTTCATCCGCCATGCCGACGTGGTGCGGATCGCCTGTATCGCGCAACTGGTGAACGTCATTGCCCCGATCATGACCGAGCCCGGCGGCGACGCCTGGCGACAGACGATCTACTACCCGTACTATTTTGCGTCGGTGTTTGGTCGCGGCACGGCGCTGCAGCTGCAGGTCAACGCGCCGGGTTACGACAGCCTGCACGGCGACAACGTGCCCTATGTCGACATTTCCGCGGTGCACGACGCCGAGGGCGGCACGCTGACTTTCTTCGCCGTCAACCGGCACGCCACCGAAAAGCTGGACGTGAAGGTGGCGCTGCAGGGCTTCGAGGCGGGCACAGTGATCGACCACCGGGTGATGACCCATGCCGACCTGCGGGCCACCAACACGCTCGGCGCGCAGCGCAACGTGACGCCGCGCAAAGGCCGCGGCGCGCGCGTGGCGGACGGCGACCTGCGGGTGTCGATGCCGCCGTACTCGTACCAGATGATCCGCGTGGCGGTGTGAAACGGGTTGGCGGGGACGCAGACTGCAAGTTCCAGTCAAGCCTTCTCCCCTTGTGGGAGAAGGTGCCCGACAGGGCGGATGAGGGGTCGGGCGGGCGCACGATACCGCCTTATGGACGCGACGAGCGCGGCAACATTGTATCTCAAAAGCATCTGTGGATGAAGGGTCTGTGCCGACTGATGGACCCCTCATCCGTCTCGCGCTGACGCGCGATCCACCTTCTCCCACAAGGGGAGAAGGGAGGCTCCGACTGCAAGTGTCAGTCAGGCCTTCTCTCCTTGTGGGAGAAGGTGCCCGACAGGGCGGATGAGGGGTGACGGTGCCTTGCGGCTAGCGGGTGCCGGGGGCGCCTTTGGTCCAGGTGACCTGGGCGTCGCCCAGCGGCACGACCGAGAGGGACATCTTGCCCGAGCCCTGCTGCAGTTCGCGGGCATGCGCGAGGTAGACCAGCGCATTGTTCTCGGCATCGTAGATGCGCGAGACGCGCAGGCTCTTCCAGATCAGCGAGCGCGCCTGCTGGAAGATCTCCTCGCCGCCCTTGCCCAGGCTGATGTCGCCGATGGTGATGGGGCCCGACGCGGTGCAATCGACGGCCGAGTAGGACGGGTCCTCGAACCAGTTGCCCTGCTGCAGCCGATCGACCAGCGAGCGGTTGAAATAGGCGACATGGCAGACGACGCCCTGCACCTCCGGATCGGCCACGGCCTCCACCGAGATGTCGTTGCCAGTCCAGTCGACCCCGACGCTGCCGACATTGCTGTTGTTGTTACCGCACGCGGCGAGGGTCAGCACCGCCACGGACGCGGCGGCAAGGGCGGCGATACGCTTGAGCATGGAACCTCCAGGGGGACCGGCGTCGTTCAAACGGGCGTGATGTGGGTCAGGGTGCGGGGGAGTACAAGAGGCTGTGCCCGCTCCGATCGTTCGCTAGCGATTGGGCCGCTTCATCCGGTGTTCGAGCAGGCGAACGAGGAGCGACAGCGAGATGGTCATCACCAGGTAGAGGAAGGCGACGACGTTGTAGGTCTCGAAGAAGCGGAAGCTGCCGGCGGCGTAGCCCTTGCCGATCTGGGTGATGTCCTGCACGCCGAGCGCCGAGACCAACGCGGAGTCCTTGATCATCGAGACGAAATCGTTGCCGAGCGGCGGCAGGATGGTGCGCAGCGCCTGCGGCCCAGTGATGAAGCGGAACACGTGCCAGGGTTTCAGGCCCAGCGCCCGCGCCGCTTCGATCTGGCCGCGGTCAACCGCCTCGATGCCGGCGCGGAAGATCTCGGCGATGAAGGCGGAATAGCACACCGTCAGCGCGAAGACGGCGCGCCAGGTGAAATCGAGATCGCGCACGGTGAGGACCTCGGCCCAGCCCAACCCGACCAGCGGGGTCAGCACGAAATTGATCGCGACCACCAGCCAGGGCGTGCCGACGAAGGCGACGTAGAACAGGAAGACGAGGATCGGGATGCCCCGGATCAGCTCGACATAAAAGGTGGCGAGTTGGCGGAGGAGATAGACGCCGGAGGTGCGGGCCAGCGCCACGAGCAGCCCGAGGATGCAGGCGAGGGTGAAGGCGACGAAGGTGACCCACAGCGTCGTGCCGATGCCGCGCGACAGGACGAGGGCGATCTCGGAATAGTCGGCGCTGCTGGTGATGAGCCAGAGCACGATTACCCCGAGCAGCACCAGCGCGAGGAGCCACAGGGAGAATTCGCGGGTGGCGGGCTTGGGTCTGGATGAGCTCATGGAGACGGGGCGCGGGGCAGGGACCCCGCGCCGTACCAGATCACTGGCCGTAGTAGAAGAACCACTTGGTGGTCAGCGTCTCGAGCGTCCCGTCGGCCTGCATCGAGGCGAGGGCGGCATTGACCGGGGCGACGAGATCGGAGCCCGGGGTGAAGATGAAGCCCATCGGGTCGGTCTTCACCGCGCCGCCGATGGTCTGGAAGGCGCCCGGATCGGCGCCGATATAGCCGGTGGAGGCCGCGGTATCGGCCAGTACCATGTCGACGTCGCCCGCCTTCAGCGCGGCGATGGCAGCGCCATAGGTATCGAAGCTCTTGACCCGCGGATCGGACTCGCTCTCGGCCCCAAGGAAATCATAGATGGCGGTGTAAAAGCTTGTGGTGCCGGTCTGCGCGCCGATCAGGAGGCCGGAGTCGGGCGCAAAACTCTCGGGGCCGGCGATGCGCGTCTCGTCGGCGCGCACCAGCATGAACTGGTCGACGCTGATGAAGGGCTCGGAATAATCGATGACCTCCGCGCGCTCGGCAGTGATCGAGATGCCGTCCATGCCGACGTCGAACTGGCCCTGGCGGACGGCCTCGATCATCGTGTCCCACGCCATCAGGTTCCATTCGACCTTGGCGTTGATGCGCTTGGCGATCTCGTTGAAGACGTCGTATTCGAGCCCGATCCCCTGGCCGGTGGCCGGGTCCTCGAAGTTCAGCGGGAAATAGGCGTTTTCGGTCACGGCCTGGATGGTCCGGCCGCCGAGATCGGGCAGTCCCTGCGCGGCAGCGGGTGCGGCAAGCACGAGCGAGGCGGCGAGGGCGGAAAGAACGAGCTTCATCTGTCACCTGTCTCCGGTCAGCAACCCGGCGGAAACGCGCAAGGACGCGTGCCGGACAGCCGAAACTAGACCAGCACGGTTGACCTTGTGAATGCCGGATTTTGCCTTAGCCGTCGACGGTGGCGGCGCCCGGCGCGTTCTTCTTGATGGAGGCGATGCAATGCTTGGCGCTGGCCTTCGCCTTGTAGGTCTCGGAGCGCACCATGGTTTCGCCGTTCCGCGCGACGAAGCGGAAGAAGGTCTCGCCGTTCTTGGCGGCATCGATCTCGAAGCGATAGCCCTTGCCGGTTTCGCCCTTGGTGAGGTCCACGACCGGCGCTTCGGGTGCGTTCTTCTTGATCGACTCGATGCAGTTTTTCGCGCTCGCGGCGCTGGTGTAGGTCTCCGACCACACCATGACTTCGCTGTTGTACGAGAAGCGCGCGATGAACTGGCCGCCCTTGGCGCCGGCGATCTGGAATTTATGTGGCAACGTGTCTGCCCTCCTGGTTGCGGTACCCCCGGTACCGATTCGACCCAAGGCTAGACTAGCGACTCACGTCGTCATGTGAACCCGCCGCGGCACCATGCGGGCGATCGACATGGCCGAGGTCGCGATCGGGATCGATGCGGTCGCGCACCATCTGCTTGAGTTGCTTCACGTCGGGAAAGCCGCCGTCGCGCCTGCGCTCCCAGATCAGCTCGCTATCGAGCCGGATCTCGAAGATGCCGCCGGTGCCGGAGACGAGCGTCACCGAGCCCACTTCGAGGCTGAAGGTGGAGAGCACTTCCTGCGCCATCCAGGCGGAGCGGAGCAGCCAGTTGCACTGCGTGCAGTAGGTGATGGCGAGATCGGGCTTGCGGTCGGACACGCTAGACCTGCGGATCGGCCCATTGCGCGAAGACGTTCTGCGGCAACACCAGCCGCTCGCGGTCGGCGAGGCCCAGATCCTGGCTCTGCGCCAGCGCCAGCGTGGTGGCATTGACGCGCTGCGCCAGCAGCCGGGCGATCTGCAGGATCCAGCTTGGATTGGCTTCGAGCACGCGCAGCGCATCGTCGATGACGAATACCTCGATGTCGGTGAGCGCGCGAACGGTCGCCGAGTGCGGAATGTCGAGCAGCAGCGACATCTCCCCGAAGATGGCGCCGGGGGTGCTGGTGGAACTGATGAAGGTGCCGTCGCGCTCGATCTCGACCTCGCCCTGGCGCAGCACGAAGAGCTGGCCGAGCTTGCCGCCCTGGGCGATGAGCTCATGGCCGGCGGGGAACCAGTCGAACTTCAGCCATTGCTGCTGGCTCCCGCCAGTCGGCGCATCGGTATGCTCGGGCTCGGTCATGGCGCGTCCATCACTTGAGGAGGGCGAAAATCTTGTCGGCGAGGTCGTGATCCTCGCGCACCTTCATCTGCTGGCGCAGGTCGACGAGCAGCGCCGTGGTCTTCTGCAGGCGCAGGGCGAGCGATTTCGCCATGTGGCGCGCGACGGCCGGGTGCTCGTCGAGGAAGCCATCGGGGTCGTCGACGACATGCACGTCGGCGCCGAAGCGGGAGCGGACGGTGGCAGAGTGCGGCTTGCCGAGCAGGGCCGAGATTTCGCCGATGATGGCGCCCGGATCGGCAATGGCGGCCACCACGGAGCCGTCGCGCAGCACTTCGAGGTCACCGGACCTCAGGATATAGAGTTTGCCCGAGCTGGCGCCTTCGGCCACCAGCTGGCCGTGCGGCCCGATCGTGATGACCGGCAGGCTTCGCGCTGCCTCCAGAATGGCCTGCATCGGCACCCCCGCTTTCGACGGCGTTCTTAGCGCATCGGCGCGGTTCGGAAAAGGCGAACCGCCCGGCGGGGACCCGGGCGGTTCTGAGGGCCGGCGACTGAGGGCGATCCGCCGGCCAGGAGAAAAGCAGGCACGGGGCCTGCCTCGGCTGAATGTGCGGCGGGGAAACTCGTTCCGCCGCCACACGGAAATTCAGCCGTTGCGGATGTCGACGATTTCGCCGCTGTCGAGATCGACGATGTAGACCTCGCCCTCGGCACGGAAATAGCCGTAGTCCGGCTCGCCGCGGATCGGGCGCAGGCCGATGCCGTCATCCACCACATCGCCGATCCGGTAGGCACCATCGACATAGACCTGACCGCCGCCGCGACGGTGGTCGCCTACCTCGTCGCCGACACCGGCCCCGATCGCCGCACCCGTAGAGCCGCCGATGACCGCGCCAATGGGGCCGCCGAGGAGGAAGCCGATGGTGCCGCCCGTCCAGGCGCCCGCCGTGCCGCCGACGACAATGCCGCGATCATCCGCCATCGACGGGGTGGCCGCGGCAAGCGCGGCCACGGCCGCACCGATCAAGAGAATCTTACGCATGATATCTGCCTTTCGTATTCGCCCCATGCCCAGCAACGCCCGCCCCCGGCAGCGGTTCCCGCTGCGGGCCAATGCGTCGCGGCCACGCGAATGGCAGCTAGATGAACTCCACCTCGAGCTTGGCAGGCTTGCGGTCGGTGACGCGGCAGGCCCATGTGAAGCGGTCGACCTTGAGCTCGAGCGTCAGCTCGTCCGGCAGGCCGACGGTGGTGGAGACGTCGATTTCCGCGCCGGTCTGCCAAAGCGAGCGCACGGTGCAATCGACGGTGGAGCGGCGTTCGTTGAAGATGAGGCGCCCGGCCTTGAGCACGCGGCGGCGGTCGACATAGCGGGTGGTGGCGGTGGTGCTGCCGCGCCATGTGACGGTGCGGTTGCGGCCGATGTTCTTGGCCTCGTAGACCGCCTCGTCGGCCTTGCCGGGCAGGCTGTCGATGTCATCGGCGCCCGGATCGCGCGTCGCGACCCCGAAGCTCGCCGTCACCCCGATGGGCGGATGGCTGCCGGGGAATTTCAGCGCCCGGACGGCCGCGCGCAGTTTCTCGGCGACCTCCGCCGCCCCCGCGGCATCGGTATCGGGCAGGAGCGCAGCAAACTCCTCGCCGCCGAGGCGCCCGAACAGGTCGGTCGCCCGCAGCTGCTCGCGGGCGGCGCGCGCGACCGCCTGCAGCACCTGGTCGCCCGCGGCGTGGCCATAGGTGTCGTTGATGCGTTTGAAGAAATCGATGTCGAACGCCACGCAGCTCAGCCGGCTGCGATGCCGGCGGGCGAGCGCGACGAACCGCGAGGCGTCCTCCTTGAAGGCGCGGCGGGTGAGCGCCCCGGTGAGCCCGTCGGTGGTGGCCAGCTGGCGCAGTTCCAGCTCGTTCATCGCGATCTGCGCGAACTGACTCAGGATCGCCTGCTCCTCGGGGCCGAATTCGCGCGGCTGGCGACCGATGGCGCACAGCGTGCCGATATTGTGGCCGTCGGGCGTCGTCAGCGGCACGCCGGCATAAAAGCGGATATGGGCGTCGCCGGTGACCATAGGATTGTCCCGGAAGCGGGCATCCTGGCTGGCATCGCACACCACCATCGGCCCGTGCCCCTCGACCGTGACGCGGCAGAAGGTATCGGCAAGCGGCACCTCGGTGATCCCGATGCCGTTGGCCGCCTTGTACCACTGGCGGTGGCCATCAATCATCGAGACGATGGAGGTGTCGACCTTGAAGACCAGCTGGATCAGCGAGGCGATACGCTCGAAGGCGGATTCGCCGGGGGTATCGAGCACGTCGTAGCGCTGCAGCGCTGCGAGCCGCGCGTCCGTGCCCTCCGGCGTGATCTCGGGGGAAGGGTCGAGCCGAACTGCGGCGGCTACCATGGGTCCACCTCCGGGGGGAGTTGCGTTGCTCGAACCCTAGGAAGGGTGGCCTTAACGAGGTCTTAAGCCGGGGTGGCGGCGGGCGTTGGCGCACTCAAGCTTGCGCATAGCGTGAACGAGAGCTATATAGCGCTCACATCACTGGCTCTCTTGTGAGAGTGGGTGCCTTCCCGGCCCCCGCTCTTTTTGTTTAGCGAAAGGCAACCGTGGCTTTCGACCTCACCGAACGCCGCTACGTCAAGGAAACCGGCCTCGAAACGCGCATCGCGCGGATCGTGGAGCCGGTGGCCAATGATCTGGGCTACAGCCTCGTGCGGATAAAGATCACGCAGGAGAATGGCTGCACGCTGCAGATCATGGCCGAGGACGAGAACGGCCGCTTCACCATCACCGATTGCGAGCGGCTGAGCAAAGACGTCTCGCCCGTCCTCGATGTCGAGGATCCGATCGACCGCGAATATCACCTCGAGGTGTCGTCGCCGGGGATCGACCGGCCGCTGGTGCGGGCGCGCGATTTCGCCGCCTATGTCGGCCACGAGGTCAAGGTCGAGCTTGCCGACATGCTTGATGGGCGCCGCCGCTTCCGCGGCATCATCAAGGCGGTGGACGGCGACCATGTCGTCATCACGCTGCCCGACGCGCCCAAGGATACCGACCCCGACCACCGGCTGCCGCTGGCCCTGCTGGCCGAAGCCAAGCTGGTGATGACCGATGCGCTGCTCAACATGGCGCGCACCGCCCAGCAAGACAATCCGATCGACGACGACGAGGACATCGAGACCGTCGAGATCGCCGAAACTGCCGACTCTGAAGAGGAGACGAACTGAATGGCCGTCAGCGCAAACCGCCTGGAACTGCTCCAGATCGCCGATGCCGTCGCGCGTGAAAAATCCATCGACCGGATGATCGTCATCGCCTCGATGCAGGACGCGATCGAGAAGGCGGCCACGCCCCGCTACGGCGCCGAGCCCAATGACCGCGCCGAGATCACCCCGCGCACCGGCGAGCTGCGGCTGTGGCGGCTGCTCGAGGTGGTGGAGGCGGTCGAGGAGACCGGCAAGCAGATTTCGCTCAAGGACGCGCAGGCCAAGAACAGCGCCGCCAAGTACGGCGACTTCGTTACCGAGCCGCTGCCGCCCATCGAGTTCGGCCGCATCGCCGCGCAGTCGGCCAAGCAGGTGATCGTGCAGAAGGTGCGCGATGCCGAGCGTGACCGCATGCACGAGGAATATGTCGGCCGCATCGGCGAGATCGTGAATGGCACGGTGAAACGCGTCGAATACGGCAATGTTATCGTCGATCTGGGTCGCGGCGAAGCGATCATCCGGCGCGACGAGCTGATCCCGCGCGAGACCTATCGCTATGGCGACCGGGTCCGCGCCTATATCTACGATGTGCGCCGCGAGCAGCGCGGCCCGCAGATCTTCCTGTCGCGTACGCATCCGCAGTTCATGGCCAAGCTGTTCATGCAGGAAGTGCCGGAGATCTACGACGGCATCATCACCATCCGCTCGATCGCCCGCGATCCGGGCAGCCGCGCCAAGATTGCGGTGACCAGCTCGGATTCCTCGATCGATCCGGTCGGCGCCTGCGTCGGCATGCGCGGTAGCCGCGTTCAGGCGGTTGTCGGCGAACTGCAGGGCGAAAAGATCGACATCATTCCCTGGACCGAGAGCATCCCGGATCTTGTGGTGTCGGCGCTGCAGCCGGCCGACGTCGCCAAGGTGGTGCTCGACGAGCAGGCCGAGCGTATCGAGGTTGTGGTTCCGGACGAGCAGCTGTCGCTTGCCATCGGTCGCCGCGGCCAGAACGTGCGCCTCGCCAGCCAGCTGATCGGCTGGGACATCGATATCCTGACCGAGCAGGAAGAGTCCGAGCGCCGCCAGAAGGAATTCACCGAGCGCAGCGCCCTGTTCATGGATGCGCTGGACGTCGACGAGACCATGGCCCAGCTGCTCGCCTCCGAGGGTTTCTCCTCGGTCGAGGAACTGGCCTATATCGATGTGAGCGAAATCGCCTCGATCCAGGGTTTTGACGAAGAGATCGCCAGCGCCGTGCAGCAGCGCGCCGTGGACTATCTCGATGCCATCACCGCCGAGCAGGATGCCGAGCGGCAGTCGCTGGGCGTGTCGGACGACCTGTACGATATCCCGGGCCTGACCGCGGCCATGCTGGTGGCGCTGGGCAAGGAGGACATCAAGTCCGTCGACGACTTCGCCGGCTGCGCGGCGGACGATCTGGTCGGCTGGACGGAACGCAAGGATGGCGAGGTGAAGCGCTTCGACGGCACCTTCAAGGATTTCCCGGTGAGCCGCGAGGAAGCCGAGGAAATGATCCTGCAGGCCCGCCTCAAGGCCGGCTGGATCACCGAGGCCGACCTGGCCCCGCCGGCCGAAGAGCTCGAGGAAGGAGCGCCCGCGTAAATGCGGGCGACCACCGCCCGGTGCCCGGCAAGGACGAGATCGAACGGCGCTGCGCGCTCACCCATGCGGTGAAGCCGGCGGCGGAGCTCATCCGCTTCGTCGTCGGTCCGGACGATGTGCTGGTGCCCGATACCGACGCCAGGGCCGAGGGCCGCGGCGTCTGGATCAGCCTGGGCGAAAAGGCCGTGGCCGAGGCGGGGCGCAGGAAGGCCTTCGCCAGGAGCCTCAAGGGC
>Ga0066256_1002480_pt1 | contig 20275 bp, 20 predicted proteins | sample ThiBio_1000_biof_FD_87107 | JGI IMG/M metagenome (GOLD analysis project Ga0066256, IMG submission 87107) | Wastewater bioreactor microbial communities from Cape Town, South Africa - Thiocy_expt_1000_biof (version 2) | ecosystem: Engineered > Bioreactor > Thiocyanate-remediating >... | reverse complement strand
GGGGGACACGGTGGGCAAGACCGCCTCGGTCTTCGACTGTTATGGGTTAACCACAATAAACATAAGGTTATAAGTTGATGACGATGGGTTGGTAAAGTTCCATCATCGGTCTGCGTCGGCAAGTTGGCCAACAACGGGCCGGACATTCGCACTATTTGCGACCGCGTTGTGCCGCTGCAGCCACCAGCAGTCCAACGGGAATCGGTCAATCGTTGATTGCCCCATCGGTTCGCGCCAGCCGGACGTACTCAGACAGTCGCCGCTTTGGCGTGAAATGCAGATCCCGCACAACGGCCAGGTTCCGCGGCCCCCGAATGCCTTCCAGGACGGACAACCTCACATGGCCGAGTTCCGGCATGCCCATGCCGAGGTCGAGCAGGCCGAACGCGGTATCGCCGTCGTCTGGATCGAGTTCGGTCAACAGCCAAGTCGCATGCGCGTCCAGGGTGAACAGCTTGACGACCGGCAGCGGGTCGCGGTTCTCGCCGCGCGCGGCGGCAGCGCCGTTGTCCAGCAGCTGGCTGCGGTGATCATCGTTGATGAGTGGTTTCATAGTTGCTGCGCGCAAGGGATTACGATCAACGCAGTGTCAGTTTTGCGCAAACGTGCCGATGAGTCAAAACTTGAATGTACAAGTGCGCTTCTGCACCAAATCGCCAAAGCGGGTTCCACCGAATCCGTGGATACACGAATCGGCGATTGCGTAAGTACGGAAGCCATGATTGCCGTAAAAGCGGCTTTCAGCGTAGACACGCCCGCATCAAGTTCAAGCAGGGAAGACTACAAATGAACACCATAAACTTGTAGTCCTATCGCCATCGAGTGGCCTGAAAAGCCCGACCTTGAGCAAGGTCGTCAAGCTGTGCGAGGTCATGGACGTGCAGGGGCCAAAACTCCCCGTCCTTTTACCGGGCGAATGGGCGAAAAAACCGCGCCGTCGTACCCCTTACGTCGGCGCAAATCGTGCGAGGTAGTCGGCAGTTCGATCCCCAATCGAACTATCGAACCTGCTGCCCACCAGACACAGCCGAAAAAACTAAGCATAGGCTTATATTTTCGGTTATTATTAGGCTTATGCAACCTGCAGAGATCGCCTCCCTTCGACGAGCACTTGGACTTTCCCAAGTGGAATTCGGCCAACTGTTCGATGCCCACTCTATGACCGTAAGTAAGTGGGAGCGCGGGGTGCTGCGGCCCTCTGCCTACCAAATCGCTTTGATGCGGCAATTCCAGGCGACCGCCGAAGCGAAACAGGAGCAGGCCCGGGAGCAGGTGAAGAACCTGCTAGTCGGCGCCGGTGTGGTCGCTGCCCTCGTCTGGCTACTCAGTGGAAAAGGATGATCAAGATGTTTACCAGCATGCAAGCACCCGTTCGGATCGTGTCGCGCCCCAAGCTGTCAGGGTTTGGCGAGCACTGGGGCGTGCAGTTGCCGGACGGCAACGTCGCGCACCTGACGACTGCCGGCGAAAAGATCGTTAGCCTTCAGGAATTCGCCCAGGGACGCGCCGTCAAGGAAGTGCGGCGTGCCGCGCCGGAGCACTACGGGCAAATCGTGTGGCGCGCCGCCGGGTCCACACGCAACCCTGGCCAATACAGACTGCTCGATCGCAACTGCGAAACCTACGCCACCTGGCTCATGGGCGAAAAACCACAAAGCCCACAAGTACAGGGCATGCTCCTGATTGGTCTACTTTCTGTGTTCATTCGTTTCGCGTGACGGCGCGCCTTGCTTTATTACAACGGTTATGCCCCGAATCCTGATCATTGAAGACGAGCAGAAGATCGCTTCTTTCGTAAGACAAGGGTTTTCGCAGGAAGGCTTCGTGGTCGATGTCGCTTCGGACGGCATCAACGGACTTCATCTTGCGACGACTTCCGAATATGACCTGATCGTCCTCGATGTCATGTTGCCGGGACGGGATGGCTGGTCGGTGCTTCAGGAAATCCGAAAGCATCGCCCGGGCCAACCGGTCATCCTGCTCACCGCGCTGGATGCGGTCTCGCACCGGGTGAAGGGGCTGTCCGCCGGCGCCGACGACTATCTGGTCAAGCCTTTTGCGTTTTCGGAACTGCTGGCGCGCGTACGCAACGTCTTGCGCCGGGCACCGGCGCGTCCGATGGAAATGCTTCGGCTCGACGACCTCGAAATGGACCTGCTACGGCATAAAGCGAGCAGGGGCGGGAAGCCGATGGACCTGGCCCCGCAGGAATACCGTCTTCTGGAATATCTGCTGCGTCACCCTGGTGAAGTGCTCACGCGCACGCGACTTGCCGAACAGGTGTGGGACATGAATTTCGACGGCGACAGCAATGTCGTCGATGTGGCCATCCGCAGGCTGCGAAGAAAAATTGATGATGCGTTTGAGCGGAAGTTGATTCATACCTTGCGCGGCGTGGGCTATGTTCTGGAAACGCGGGATTGAGCCGATGACGGCCGACACAGGCTCCATTGCCGCCCGGCTTACCTTTTGGTATGCGCTCCTCAGCGTCATCGTCATCGCGGCGGCCGGCAGCGGCCTTTACTGGGTGCTCATCCAGCAACTGCATGACGAGGACGATCGCCTTTTGGCGGGGAAGATTGCCGAGGTGCGTGCCGTCGTGCTGTTACATCCCAATGACCGGACGGCATTGCGGGAAGAGGTCCAGCATGAAGCGGAAACGCTTCCCGGAATCTTTATCCGCGTAAAGAGTGCACAGGCGGGCGTGGTCGCGGAAAGCCCCGGCTCCCGCAAGATATTTGGTGATCATGGCCTGTTCGCGGCCATTCACACTCCGGACATCGGCGAGGCGCTGAACTGGCTTGCTCCCGACGGCGAGAAATACCGAGTCATGCGGGGCGGTTTCGAGCTTGAGTCGCGATACACCGTCGATGCGGCGCTGAGTCTGAAAAGGGAGGAGCAATTCCTGGCGAGCTACCGGCGCGTCTTGCTGTTGGCCGTTACGGGCGCGCTGGCGGTCGCTTTGGGCGCCGGCTACCTGATCGCCCGCCGCGGATTACGGCCCGTTTCCCGGCTGGCGGCGATCGTCGATGGGCTCGGGGCGGGAAAGTTGCACCACCGCATAGGCGAGGAAGCCTGGCCAGACGAATTGAAGCCGCTCGCGAAAAACTTCGATCGCTTACTTTCGCGACTCGAAGAATCCTTTGCCCGTATCTCGCGCTTCTCGGCCGACATCGCGCATGAGCTTCGCACGCCACTCCAGATTCTTCGGGGTGAAGCCGAAATCACGCTTTCCAAGAAAAACTCGAACGAAAATTACCGGGCGTGCATCGAATCGGCGGCAGACGAATACGACCGCCTGTCACGCATGGTAGACGCCCTGCTGTTCCTGGCGCGCAGCGAGCAGCCGAACGCACATCTCGACAGACAAACACTGGATGCCAGGCAGGAAGTCATCGCCGTCTTCGACTTCTACCAGGCCATGGCCGACGAACAAGGCATCACACTGACGTGTCTTGGCGAGGGCACCCTTTCGGCAGACTCGGCTCTCTTGCGCAGAGCATTGGGCAACCTGGTGGCAAACGCCTTGCGTCACACGCCTGACGGCGGGCGGATCACGGTCGATATCCAATCGCAACCAGACCACATGATGGCCATGACCGTGAGCGACACGGGGCACGGGATTGCGCCCGAGGATCTGCCCCATGTGCTGGAGCGCTTTTACCGGGCCGACGCGGCACGGCCGCGGCAGGGACAAGGCACCGGCCTGGGTCTCGCCATCGTCCAGTCGATCATGCACTTGCACGGCGGCACGATTTCGATCCGAAGCGAAGTCGATCGGGGCACGAGCGTCACGCTGATGTTTCCCATCGACACAGTCGCGGGCTAATTCTTATTCCGGTCGCGCCGCGTGCTCTATCCAGGCCCGGCGTGAAGATGACCAAACGGACAGCTTACGGTCATCTTCCGGTTCCAGCCTCGTCGCTATCCTTCTCCGCATCCCACGCTGTTTGCAATCTGTTATGTCTGAGCGGAGAAAATGAATCGCCTATCGATTGTCTTTATCTGCACCCAGCTGTTGGTCGCCGGCTGCGCCAGCTATACGGCCAAGCCGATCGACCCGGACGCGCAGCAGACCGCCCTGGAAAACAGGCGTCTGAACTCACCGGCGGTTAGCCAGTTTATCCAGCGCGCATCCGGGAAGGAAATCGCCGCTTGGCCGCCCAAGGCCTGGGATTTGAATCTACTCACCCTGGCTGCCTTTTACTTTCACCCGGATCTGGACCGTGCGCAGGCGCAGCGGCTCGCCGCGGAGGCCGCCACCATCACTGCGGGTGCGCGGCCGAATCCGACGGGCGGGGTTTCATTCCAGCGCAACATGGATGCGCCCGCGGGCCAATCTCCCTGGACCAACGGCCTCACCCTCGACATCCCGTTCGAGACCGCCGGCAAGCGTGACATTCGCATCGAGCAAGCACGCTATCTCGCGCAGGCCGCGCGGCTGCGCGAGGCCGAAGCCGTCTGGCAAATTCGCAGCCGGGTGCGGGCGAGCCTGCTTGTGGCCTATCCGACCGAGGCGCTGGTGCGCTCGCAGCGCGACCTGCAGGAACAGATCGAGCGCATGATCGAGCGCCGCTTCGCGGCCGGTTTTGCCTCCCAGCCGGAGCTCACGCAGGCGCGCTTGACGCTCAACCGGGCGGCGCTGGCGCTACGCGAGAACCAGAAACAAGGGGCCGAAAACCGCGCCCGGCTGGCCGCCGCCGTCGGTGTGCCGGACGCGGCGCTCGACGGTGCTGAGATTTCCTACCAAGCCTTCGAGCAACTGCTGCCGGTCTCGTCGCTGCCGCCCGCCGAAGCCCGGCGCCAGGCCCTGCTCACCCGCCCCGATGTGCTCGCGGCGCTGGCCGACTACGAGGCCGCCCAATCAGCGCTGCAACTGGAGGTTGCCAAACAGTATCCCGACATCTCGCTAGGTCCCGGCTACACCTGGGACGCCGGCCAGGTGAAATGGTCGCTGGGCCTCTCCCTGGTGCTGCCGCTACTCAACCGGAATGAGGGTCCGATCGTCGAGGCCAAGGCGCGGCGCGAAGAAGCCGCTGCGGCCTTCCTCGCGGTGCAGGCCAAGGCCATCGCTGAGGTCGATGAAGCGCTCGCCGGCTACGGCTATGCTGTCCAGATGTTCGAGACGGCCGACGCGCTGCTGCGCGACCAGCAGAAAACCGAGCGCGCCGTCGCCGCCGCCTTTCAGGCCGGGGAAGTCGACCGGCTCGCCTGGATGTCGGCGCGCTTTGAAACCGCCGCCGCCGAACTCGCGCGCATCAACGCACTGACCCAGGCGCAGCAAAGTCTGGGGCGGCTGGAGGATGCCTTGCGCCGACCGATCGCGGCCGACGAAGAGAAGATCGAGGCCGAGCGGATCATGTCATCAAAACAGCAGCCCCTTGGGAAATAAGCATGAGAAAAAAACCATTCATCCTGACGGTCATCGGCCTCGCCGTCGCCGGCCTCGCCATCTGGGGTTTCATCGAAGGCCGCAAGGAACTCACCCTCGAAGCGGAGCGGGAGAGGCCAGTCCAGGTGCCATCCCGCGTGCTCGCCGAGCCAGATGGCATCGCGGTGGTCTTCGACGCTGCAACGCAGAAACGTGCCGACATCGCGGTCGCGCCACTGCGGACGGCCACCCGGCACGGAGAGGTGGAGGCACTGGCTACGATCCTGCTGCCTCAGGATCTGATCGACCTGCGCAACACCTACGTTGCCGCCCGTACCCAGGTCGAGCGCACCCGGGCAACCGCCCAAGCCTCCCATCGGGAATACGAGCGGATCAAGTCGCTGCACGGCGATGAGTTCAACGTCTCGACCAAGGCCCTGGAAGCGGCGCAAGCCCAGTGGCAGGCCGACGAGGCTGCCGCCCGAGGCGCGGCCGAAGCGTTGCTGACGGTGGAACGCGGGGCGCGGCAGAAATGGGGCGGTGCGCTGACCGCGGCCGTCGCGGGCGATGCCGCGAGATTTCGAAGTGTCGCCGAGGGGCGCGAGGTGCTGCTGCGGGTGGCGGCGCCGGCCGGTGCGGCGCTTTCCAAGCCGTCGGCCACGGCGCGGGTGGTGGCGGGCGATGGCCGCTTGCGGAGCGCGACGCTGGTTTCCCCCTCGCCCCAGGCCGATCCCCGCATCCAGGGACCGACCTTCTTCTACACTGCCTCTTCCGAGGGGCTGCTGCCCGGCACCACGCTCACCGCCTACCTGCCCATCGGAGCTGAGCGCAGCGGCGCCATCGTCCCGGCCGATGCAGTCGTCTGGTGGCAGGGCAAGGCCTGGTACTACGTGCAAAGCGTGCCCGACCGCTTCCTGCGGCGCGAGCTGGCGGGCGCGCAGCCGGTGGATGAAGGCTGGTTCGTGCCGGGGATGCCGTCCCTCAATGTGGTTATGCGCGGCGCCCAGACCCTGCTCTCGGAAGAGCTGCGCAGCCAGATCCAAGTGGGCGAGGAGAACAAATGAAGGATGGCCTGCGCGCCGGCTGGCTCGCCGCCATCGTCGGCTTCTCCCTGCGCTACAAGGGGGTAGTGATCACGCTTGCCGTGCTGTTGGCGGGCTACGGCGTCTATGCCCTGGGCGGCGCCAACTATGACGTCTTCCCCGAGTTCGCCCCGCCCCAGGTCAGCATCCAGACCGAGGCGCCGGGCCTCGCGCCGGAGCAGGTCGAAGTGCTGGTGACCCAGCCCATCGAGAACGCCACCAACGGCGTGCCGGGCATCGAGGCGCTGCGTTCCCAATCGATCCAGGGGCTGTCGGTCATCACGGTCACCTTCGACCCCGGCAGCGACATCTGGCGCGACCGCCAGAGCGTGAACGAGCGCTTGGCGGCGCTGGCCACCCAGCTGCCGCGCGGCGTCCAGGCCCCGGCCATGTCGCCGCTGACCTCCTCGACCAGCGTCGTCATGGCCATCGGCCTCACTTCGACCAGGCGCTCGCTCATGGAGCTGCGTACCCTGGCCGACTGGACCCTGAAGCCGCGGCTGCTCTCCGTGCCCGGGGTCGCCAAAGTGGCCGTCTTCGGCGGCGAGGCCAAGGAGTTCCAGATCCAGGTCAAACCGGAGCGGCTCATCAAGTACGATCTGGCGCTCTCCGATGTTCTGGACGTCGCGCGCCGCGCCACCGGCGTGCGCGGCGCGGGCTTCATCGACAGCGCCAACCAGCGCGTCGTCCTGCGCACTCAGGCCCAATCCCTCACCGCAGCCGAACTCGCTGGCAGCGTGGTGCGAAGCCAAGGTGGCGCCAACCTGGTACTCGGCGACGTGGCGGAGGTGCGCGCAGCCCCCGAACCACCCATCGGCGCCGCGCAGATCGGCGGGACGCCGGGGGTGCAACTGGTGATTTCCGAGCAGTACGGCGCCAACACGCTGGCCGTCACCGAGGCAGTCGAGCGGGCCCTGAATGAATTGCGACCCGGTCTGGAAGGCGAACAGGTCACGCTGCATGCCGACGTGTTTCGGCCCGCCAACTTCATCGAGACCGCAACCCGCAACGTGCAGCATTCGCTGCTCTTCGGCGCGGTCCTGGTGGTCGCGGTGGTAGTGCTGTTCCTTTTCAACTGGCGCACATCCGCCATCGCGCTCGCCGCCATCCCGCTCTCCCTCCTCGCCGCGGTTACGGTCATGACGCAGCGAGGCATTAGCCTAAACACCATGACGCTCGGGGGGCTGGCCATCGCCATCGGCCTTCTGGTGGATGACGCCATCATCGTGGTGGAGAACATCTACCGGCGCTTGCGCGAGAATCGCCAGCGGCCGGCGCCGGCCCCGATCCTGGAGGTGGTGCTCGATGCCGCGCTGGAGGTGCGGAGCGCGGTGGTCTACGCCACCTTCGCCATCGCGCTCGTGTTCCTGCCGGTGCTCACCATGCCCGGGCTCGCGGGACGGCTGTTCTCGCCGCTGGGCACGGCTTACCTCCTGGCGACGCTGGCTTCCCTGCTGGTGGCCATCACTGTCACGCCGGTGCTCTGCCTTTCGCTGCTGCCTGGCAGCGCGCTGCCCGAGCATGATGCCGCCTTCGCCCGCTGGCTGAAGGAGAGATACCGGAACCTCATCGCGGGAGTCGAGCACCACTACCGCGTCATCATCGCCACGGTCGGTCTGCTCACCCTGGCCGGGCTGGCGATGCTGCCTTTCTTCGGCGGCAGCTTCCTGCCCGAGCTCAAGGAGGGGCATTACATCCTCCACATGTCCGCCGTTCCGGGCACCTCGATCGCAGAGTCGCTGCGCCTCGGCCGCCAGGTTTCGGCGGAACTGCTGAAGCTGCCGGCCGTGCGGGCGGTCAGCCAGCGGGTCGGGCGGGCCGAGAAGGCCGACGACACCTGGGGTACGCACTACAGCGAGATCGACGTCGATCTGAAACCACTGTCCGGGGAGGAGGCGGAGTTTGCCCAGGCGGACATCCGCAGGGCCCTGGGCGGCATTCCCGGCGTGAGCTCCGCCCTCAAGACCTTCCTCACCGAACGGGTGGAGGAAACCCTGTCCGGCTACACGGCGGCGGTGGTGGTGAACATCTACGGCAACGATCTCGATACGCTTGACGCCGAGGCACAGCGCGCGGCCCAGGCGCTGGGACAGGTGCCCGGCGCCACCGAGGTACAGATCCAGTCGCCGCCCGGCACCCCCGAACTGGGCGTCCGGGTGCGCCCCGAGGCGCTGGCGCGCTGGGGGTTCGATGCCGTGGACGTGCTCGATGCCGTGGAAACGGCCTTCCAGGGGGCGGTGGTCGGGCAGGTTTACGACGGCAACCGCGTCTTCAACGTCAGCGTCATTCTGCCACCTGCGGCGCGGCGCTCGATCGCCGACGTGCGGGCCCTGCCGCTCAGGAACGCGACCGGCGCCTTCGTGCGCCTCGACCAGCTCGCCGACGTGTATGCCACCTCCGGCCGCTATGTGGTCCTGCACAACGGCGCCCGTCGGGTCCAGGCCATCACCTGCAACGTCGCCGGCCGGGACGTGGCCTCTTTCGTCGCCGACGCCAGGAAGAGCCTGGCGAAAGTCCATCTGAGCCAGGGCAACTACATCGAGTTCGGCGGCGCCGCCGAGGCCCAGTCTGCCTCCCTGCGCACTCTGCTGATGCATTCGGTGGTCGCGGCCGTGGCCATCGTCCTGCTGCTCTGGCTCACCCTGAGGCGCTGGCGCAACCTCTCCCTGGTGCTGCTCAACTTGCCTTTCGCCCTGGCCGGCGGGGTGTTGGCCGTCTTCGCCACCGGCGGCGGGATTTCCCTGGGCTCCCTGGTCGGTTTCGTGACCTTGTTCGGCATCACCCTGCGCAACTCGGTGATGCTGCTGTCCCACTACGACCATCTGGTGACCATCGAAGGCATGCCCTGGGGACCGGAAGCTGCCGTGCGCGGCGCCGTCGAGCGGCTGACGCCGATCCTCATGACCGCGCTGGCCACGGCCTTGGGCCTGCTGCCCTTGGCGATCGGCAGCGGCGATCCCGGGCGGGAGATCGAAGGCCCCATGGCACTGGTGATCCTGGGGGGGCTGTTCACCGCTACCGCCCTCAATCTGCTGGTGATGCCCAGTTTGGCGCTGCGCTACGGGCGGTTCAATCCCGACAACGAACAAAGGAACGCATGACGGAATTACCACACGAGAAGCGCTTGCGGAATATTCCGACGGGCATCTGGATGCTCGGTTTCGTCAGCATGCTGATGGATATCTCTTCGGAGATCATCCATAGCCTGCTGCCGGTATTCCTGGTGTCCGTACTGGGTGCAAGCGCCTTCACCGTCGGCCTCATCGAAGGCGTTGCCGAATCGGCCGCGCTGATCGTCAAGGTGTTCTCCGGCACGTTGAGTGACTATCTCGGCAGGCGCAAGATGCTGGCCGTCATCGGCTACGGCCTCGGCGCGTTGAGCAAACCGTTGTTCGCCATCGCGACGAGCGCCGGCATGGTGCTCACCGCGCGCTTCGTGGACCGGATCGGCAAGGGAATTCGCGGCGCGCCCCGCGATGCGCTGGTGGCGGACATTGCGCCGCCCGGCGTGCGCGGCGCGGCCTACGGCCTGCGGCAGTCCCTGGATACGGTCGGCGCGTTTACCGGTCCGTTGCTGGCGGTGGGGCTGATGCTGCTGTGGGCTGATGATTTCCGCGCCGTGTTCTGGGTTGCGATCATTCCGGGTGTGCTTGCCGTCGCGTTGTTGTTCTTCGGGGTGCGGGAGCCGGTGCGGCATCGGCGTGAGAAACCCGTGAATCCCATCCACTGGCGCGAACTCAAACGCTTGAGCCGCGCCTATTGGTGGGTCGTGGCGATCGGCGCCATCTTCACCCTGGCGCGTTTCAGTGAGGCGTTCCTTGTCCTGCGTGCCCAGCAGGGCGGACTGCCGATGGCCTGGGTGCCGCTCGTGCTGGTGGCGATGAACCTCGTCTACGCGGCTTCGGCGTATCCCTTCGGCAAGCTGTCGGACAACATGAGCCACACCAAGCTGCTGGCGTTCGGCCTGATTGTGCTGATGAGTGCGGATGTGGTGTTGGCCTATTCTCAGTCCTGGGGCGTGGTATTCCTCGGCGTCGCCCTGTGGGGTCTGCACATGGGCATCACCCAGGGGCTGCTGGCGACCATGGTGGCGGATACTGCGCCCGCCGACCTGCGCGGCAGCGCATTCGGGTTTTTCAATTTACTCAGCGGCTTGACCATGCTGATCGCCAGCGCTCTGGCCGGTTTGTTGTGGGATCGGCTTGGGGCGGCCTTCACGTTTCATGCAGGCGCGCTCTTTTGCGTTCTTGCGTTGGGAGCCATTGCGATCAAGCGGCGGAGAGGACGCCGCGCGTCTTCTTAGCACGGCATCGAGAGGGAGTGCACGATATCGAAATCCAATCGTTCCTGAGCTGGATTACGCAGCATCCCCATTGGGCCCTGGCCGGCGTCTTCCTCGTCGCTTCCGGCGAGTCGCTGGCGGTAGTGGGGTTGATCGTGCCCGGCGCCGCGGTCATGGTCGCTGCCGGGGCGCTCGTCGCCTTGGGGGCACTCGAGTTTTGGCCGACGCTGCTCGCGGCCGTCGCGGGCGCAATCGCCGGCGACGGCATCAGCTACTGGCTCGGCCACCACTACCGCGATCGCCTACGTTCTGTCTGGCCGTTCCGCAGTCATCCGGATTGGCTGTCGCGCGGGGAGACTTTCTTTCGCCGCCATGGCGCCAAGAGCATCCTTTTCGGCCGTTTCGTCGGCCCGGTACGCCCGATCATTCCCGTGGTGGCCGGTATGCTCGGAATGCTGCCGGCGGTTTTCTACGCCGTGAACGTCCTGTCGGCGCTGGCATGGGCGCCGGCCTATCTGTTGCCCGGCATGGCCTTCGGCGCGTCGCTTGCGCTGGCAGGCGCGGTTGCGGCGAGGCTGGCGGTCCTGTTGGTACTGCTGGTCGCTTCGACGTGGCTCCTGTTGTGGCTGGTTCGCTGGGATTTTCGGGTGCTCTCTCCACGGGCCGGGCGGATCGCGCAAAGAATCCTCACCTGGGGCGCCGGCCATCCGCGCCTGAACAGGTTATTCGGCGGCGTGCTTGATCCGTCGCGCCCGGAAGCAAGCGCGCTGCTCCTGATCGGAACCTTGCTGATCGGCTCCACCTGGCTGTTCTTGGGCATTTTGGAGGACGTGATCACCGGTGATCCGCTGGTGCGCGCGGATCAGGGCGTCTACCAGCTCATGCAAGGCTTGCGCACGCCATGGGGTGACAAGGTCATGGTGTTCGCAACGGAGTTGGGCGATGGCGTGGTGATCGCGCTCGTCGCCGCCGCAGTATTAGCATGGCTCATGTGGAGCAAGAGCTGGCGTACCGCACGGTACTGGGTCGCGGCAATCGGCTTCGGACAGATCGCCGCCACCATGTTCAAGCTGGTGCTGCAACGGCCCCGGCCGCTTGTGGATATCTACGACGGACTGTCCACCTATGCCTTTCCCAGTGGCCATGCCACCATGAGCACGGTGGCCTACGGTTTCCTGGCTGCGCTCGTCGCTGGCCAAGTCGCCCGTCCGCGCCGCTGGATTGGGTATGCCGTGGCCGCATTGCTCATCGGCGTTATTGCCGCTTCCCGGCTCTATCTGGGCGCGCACTGGCTGTCGGATGTGATCGGAGGATTGAGTCTCGGGCTCGCCTGGGTTTGCTTGCTGGCGATCGCATACTATCGTCATCCCGTTTCGGCTCCATCTTCGCGAGGGCTTCCCACTGTGGTCCTGCTCGCGTTTGCGCTCGCAGGCGGCTGGCACGTGAGCACGCGGTATTCCACCGACTTGCAGCGCTACGCGCCGCGCCAGGTGGCCCAACACCTCGATGCGGCGACGTGGTGGCAGACGGACTGGCGACGGTTGCCGGTCTATCGTCAGGACCTCGAAGGGGAGTTTGAACAACCCCTCAACGTGCAATGGGCAGGAACGCTGGTCGACTTGCAGCGGGTGCTCAAGGCACAGGGTTGGCGTGAACCCGTTTCCTTGAATGCCCGCACAGCCTTGCGCTGGTTGGCGCCCGCCGCGACGCTGGATGAATTGCCCCTGCTTCCGCAGGTCCACGATGGGAGGAACGAGGCGCTGCGGGTGATTTTCCCGTTGCATACGAACCAAGAGGGCTCGCGGGAGCTCGTCCTTCGTCTTTGGAAGAGCGGCGTGGAACTGGACTCTGGTGAAAAACAGCTTTGGGTTGGGAGCGTCTCATTCGAAAAGCCAGGACATTTCGCATTGCTCACGATTTCTGTCGGAGACCAGCGGTATGAAGAGGCACTTTCAATCCTGGCCCGCTCGATCAAGGTGGCAGGGCTCCAAATCGCTCAACGAGCACGCAACAAAGACGAGATCAGGACGCCTTGGACAGGGGAAGTGTTATTGATAGGGAATCCGTGACTCGACCCGCCTCAGCATTGATCTCTTGACAGTGCCTTATGCGCTTCCGCTGCCCCTCCCACAACAACGGTGTCCCCGAAGTCAGATCAAATAATGTCACTTTCGGCGGCAGGGTCTCGTCGAGGATGGCGGCGACGATGTCCGGCGCCAGGGTGGTGAGGTTGACCATCCGGCTCACATAGACCCGATCCATCCCCTCGCGCTCGGCCACTTCGGACAGCGTGCGCGCCTCGCCGGACCGCACCTCGATTAGGCGAGAAATGGGCGCTGCCCAGAGGCAGCGCCCGCGTGACGGCTATGTCACGATGCGCTCCGCGAGCCGTGCTTCACGCGCATAGGCACTGATCGGCTTCGTCGAGATAAAGTGCAAATCCTGTTCGACCGGAAGGCTAAGTCGGCCACGTACCGATTGCAGCTCGGCCAGGCTCACATAACCCAGTTCCGGAAAACCCTGTCCCAGGTCGCACAGGCCGAAGGCATGGTCGTGGTCATCCGGGTCGATCTCGGTGAGCAGCCAGGTCGCGCCCGCGTCAGGGGTGAACAGCTTGACCACAGGAGGTGGGTCGAAGTCGTTGTTGTCGAGGGACTGCCGGCCGTTGGCCAGAAGTTGTACGCGTTGTTCGTCGGTGATGAGCTTCGTCATGGTCTTCTCCTTGGAAGGATTCAGGGCGGGATTGCCCGAGACCGCGACAAGCACGGCGCAGCGCAGCAGTCAGGGTTCGTAGACGGCCGCAGGACGCCAGCGTGCAAGGCACGCGCAGACCTTGACGGCGAGAACACCGTGATAAGGTGAAGGGAGCAGCAAGCCAGCGCCCCACCGGTGGACCGGCTCGACACATGCCGGAGCTGGGAAACTCAATAAGCTCCGGGCAACTGGGCGAACACCTTGCGCAAAGCAAGCGGACTGAGCGCCCCTTGAATCAGGACGGCGTTCCCGTTCCTATCCGCAAACACCATTGTGGGTACCACCGGGACTGGCAGTTCTGACAAGAGGCGCGTGTTGGCGTGCAGCCGCTGCTCCGTTACGGCATCGGGGATGTCTTCCTCGATGCCGCCATTTTCCATCTGATAGTGTTCCTCATTTCGGGCAAGGGCGGCGATAGGGTCCTTGGCTTGCAGAATGGCGGCAGCTTTTCCGAGACTGGTCTCGTTCACCACGGCTACGGGAATCCAGCGGATGGAAACCTGCCCGGACTGTACGAACGAGCGCAAGCTCTTGTAGAGAAAGTTGCAGCCCGCGCAGTTGGGGTCGAAGAAAACATATACGATGCGCTTACTCTGCCCCTCGCTGAACCAAGCCGTCTTTGGGGCCTGGGCCAGCACCTGGTCGACTGCCGAACGCGTCTCTTGCGGAGCCGCCCAGGTTATGGGGAAGAAAAGCAGCGCAGCGATGAATGCGGTCAAGGATTTCATCACGCCGCCAGCCATGGAATCACGAAGAAGTAGGCGTTGAGCATATACAGCCCCGCCAGGATGAGCGTGATGCCACCCAATACTTCAAACGCCCGGTTGAAACGGCCCAGCCCTTTCATTTGTTCCAGATAGCCCATACCCCAGGCGCCGATCAGGACCGGGACGGCGCGCCCCAGGGCGAAAGCCAGGAGCAGCAACAACCCAAAAAGCGGCGAGCCGGACCCCACTGCAATGCCGAGCAGGACGACCAGAGCGGGCGTGCAGAACGGGCAGACGGCCACCGAGAACAGCCCGCCCAGCAGCAAGGCGCCGCCATGGGTAGTCACCCGCTGCGCGTGCAGGCGCGGCAGGGGTAGCGGGAGCCTGATCCAACTCGGCCACAGCAGACCCAGCACAATCAGCAAAGGCCCGAGCACCAGGCCCCACCAGCGGCCGAGCCACTGCTGCACAAAGGCGCCGCCGAGGCCGGCGATCAACCCCATCAGCGCTTGAACCAGCAGCATGCCGAGGACGAACATTCCGGCATAGCGCCACGCCGTGCGGCGGTCGCGGGCCTTGGTGACATAGGCCAAGGAAACAGGGATCGCGGCGAATGCCACGGGATTGAAGCTGAAGAAGAATCCGATTGCGAAGCTTACGCCCAGGGACGCCGGGGTCGCCTGCTCGATGATTGTGCGCACACTTTCGATGTCCAACCCGGTCTCCTCGTCCGATGATCGATTACCGCGCAAGCCGCTGACGCAAAGCCACGCGCAGCTTCTCGACACTGGGAAGGCTCGCGAAGACCAGTTCCCCGTCGATCGCGATGGCCGGGGTGGACAGTACCCCGAGGTCTACCGCGTAATCCATTTCCTTGAGCACATCCACTTCGCGCCAGGTCACCTTGTCCGCGCCCAACTCCATGACGGCCGCCTTGAGCGCGGCCGTCGCCTGCGCGCATTTGCCGCAGCCCGGCGAAGAGAATATTTCCACCTTAAGCATCGCTCGCCGCCTCCTGTTGCCGACCCAGGCTCGTTTCCAGTGCAGCCAGGATCGGGCAGTCGTCCAGGGACCGGGTTTCGTCGTTGCAGACTGCGATCAGTTCGGTCAGGGCCTGTGACATGGCGTGCAGTGCCCTCAGCTTGTGTTCCAGTTGCAGTTTTTTCTGGATGGCGACGTTTCGCACGTCCCTGCAGCAGGCGGCATCGCTGTTTTTCAAGGTCAGCAACTCGCGGATTTCGGCGAGGCTGAAGCCGCAGTGCTGCGCATGCTTGATGAAATGCAGACGCCGAACAGCGTCCGCATCGTACAGGCGATAGCCCGCATCACTTTTTTTTGCCGGCTGTAGCAAGCCTTCCTTCTCGTAGTAGCGCAGCGTGTCCGCGCTGATGCCCACCTGGGCGGCGATTCTGCCAATCGTGTACATATCTGCCTCCAATCTCTACCAGGATAAGCCTTGGAGCCTACTCCAATGTCAAGGGGCGCGGAGCGTTCGCCAGGTACGCAGGAAACTGCTTGACTTTTGAGCATACTCCAAGGTCCACAATGAATTTGAGAGCCTCGGAGCCGGGCAGTTCTCCAAGGTTTGGAATGCAACGTCGTGAAGGAAATAGATCATGACCAAGCTCATTCGTTTTCAGGTAATCGGAGAAGAGCGCATGCATTGCGCAAGCTGTGAGGCGCGGGTCGTCCTTGGGCTGCGCCGCCTGCCCGGCGTGCGCGACGTGCACGCCAGCGCGCAAACCCAGCAGATATCGGTGAGCGTGGATTCCGGCCCGGTGACCTCGGAACAGCTTCAGGAAAAGCTCCTGGAGCTGGGATACCGGGCGGAACCCGTGGCCAGGGATCACTAACAGGATTCAAAGGAGGTCGATCATGAATACGGCAAAGATTCCGGAGGGCGCACCCCGCTACTGGAGCGAGGAACCCTCCACTCGTCCGGACCGCGCCCGCATCCGCGCGCGCATCGGCGGCCTGCATTGCTCATTGTGCACGGGCACCATCGAAAAGGCCCTGGGGCGGCAGCTCGGCGTTGACAAGGTAGCGGTGAGCCTCACCCACGAACAGGCGCTGATCGAATACGACCCCGGCATCGCGCATCCGGAGAAGCTCCTGCAGACGCTCAAGGACATCGGCTACACGATTTCCGACCCGCGCAAGCTGCGTCCGTTCGAAGAAGAGGAGGCGGCGCTGGTGCGCGAGGGACGGCGTTTCATCGTTGCAGTGGGCTTCAGCCTGGCATCGATTGCGCTCGTGGCGAATCCGGTCGGCATTTGGTCCATGCTGCTTGCCGGCGTGGCCTTTATCAGCCTGGTCGCGTTTCTTTTCGTCGTCCTGAGGCCGCGGGGAATCGTCACCGCGTTGAGCGGGGTGGCTGGGATCTCCGTCCTTGGGGCGGCCCTGTATTATTTGCGGCTCGGCGGTTGGCTGGGCGAGTGGACACCATGGCTGACCGGGACCCTGGCGCTGGGCCTCGTGTTCGGCGTGGGCAGGCACATTCTCTTGATGGCCACCCAGGCTCTAAAGCGCGGGATTCTGAATCAACATGTCCTCCTGGAAACGGGCGCGATGGCCGGCATCGCCGGGGGCATCATCGGGCTTGCCGCGCACCCTGCGAACTACCCGACCGCGCCGTTCTTCGCCGTCGCGGTGCTGGTGACGACCTATCACATCTTCTCCGAATGGCTCTCGCTCATCGTCAAGACCCGCAGCTCCCAGGCGGTCAAGAAGCTGCTGGACCTGCAGCCGGACACGGCGCGCGTCGTGCGCGATGGCGGCGAAACAGAAGTGCCGATCGAAGAGGTTGCGCTGGGCGAGCATGTGCGCATCCGGCCCGGCGAGCGCATCGCCGTCGATGGCGAGGTGATCGAAGGCCACTCGGCGGTGGATGAATCCTTCATCACCGGCGAGCCCATGCCCATCGAGAAGACGGTCGGCGCCAAGGTGGTGGGCGGCGCCATCAACGGTACGGGCACCCTGGTCGTTCGCGTGACCGCGATCGGCGAAGAAAGCTTCTTGCAGCAGGTCGTTCGCCACGTGGAGGACGCGCGTGCGTTGAAGCCCGGGCTGCTGCACCTGGTGGACCGGGTCCTGCGCGTGTACACGCCCACCGTGCTCATCATCGCGGCCCTTGCCTTGGTCGGCTGGATCGTCGGGTCATTTCTGATGACGGGGCACATAGACATCCAGCGCGCCGTGTTCGCGGGCCTGAGCGTGCTGATCATGGGCTACCCCTGCGCGGTCGGGATATCCGCGCCGCTCTCCATCGTCCGCGGTGCGGGCGAAGCGGCGGAGCGCGGCATTCTGATGCGCACCGGCGAGGCCTTCCAAGGCTATCGCCTGGTCACCCATGTGGTGCTGGACAAGACGGGAACGCTCACCGAGGGGCGGCCCCGGGTGGGCGAGATCGTGCCGATTTCATCGAGTGAAGACGAGGTATTGGGCGTCGCGGCCGCGGCGGAAGCCGCCTCCGAGCATCCGCTGGCGCAAGCGATCGTGCGCGCGGCCTTCGATCGCGGGCTCACGCCACCCAGCGTCGAGCGCTTTCAGGCGATCCCGGGTGGTGGCGTCACCGCAACGATCACAGCTGCCAAAGTCGTCGTGGGGAGCCCCGCGTTTGTGGAAGAACAAGGCTATGACCTTGGCTCACTCAGAACGCGTGTCCATGTTATGGAAGAGGCGGGGCAAACCGTCATCGCGGTGGCCAAAGGTGAAAAGACGCTGGGACTCATCGCCCTCGGCGACCCCCTGCGGGCGGATGCCGCCGCGACGGTGGCCGGATTGCGCCAGAAGGGGATCACCCCGATCCTGCTGACCGGCGACAACGAACGCACGGCCAGGCGCGTTGCGCGCGAAGTCGGCATCGATGTCGTCCATGCGGGCGTGCGCCCGGAACGCAAGGCGGAGATCGTGCGGGAGATCCAGCAAAAAGGCAAAGTGGCCATGGTGGGCGACGGCATCAACGACGCGCCCGCGCTCATGCAGGCCGATGTGGGCATCGCCATGGGCAGCGGCACGGATATCGCCATCGAATCGGCCGACATCATCATTGTCGGCAACCGACTGGCGTCCATTCTCACTGCCCACGACATCAGCCGACGCGGCTACCGCAAGATGGTGCAGAACGTCGTGCTTGCATTTTCCTTCAACGGCATTGGCATCCCGGTGGCGGCAACGGGGCTGGTATATCCGGTCTGGGCCATGGCGGCCATGGCGGGCAGCGTGACGGCGATCTTCTTCAACTCCCTCTGGGGCAAGGCGTCATTGTTCTTCGATGCTTTGACGAGCGTGGGGCGTCCTCTCGCGATCGAAGGGGAGTCTGCACGGCCGGGCGGCGGTGAAGGGCATTCACACCACACCGCGACCCAAGGAGATGTGATGGATGCCTTCCTCCCTACGGGGAATGAGACAGGAGCACGGAGATGAACGCGCAGCCGTTCGGAATTGATCTGGCCGCCAAGGTGGCGGGCGGGTCTCCGAGTGGATACGGCATCGAAGTGCCCAGGGCGTGATAGACCACGGTCTTCACAAACACCATCGGAGACCCGAGATGAATCGTAAGACTGGTATGAACGCAGGGCAAATCATCGGCACGATCGACGGCATGCAGGTTGTGGGGCTGGACATCGCCAAACTGGTGTTCCAGATGCACACGGTCAATATGGCCACGGGCGAGATCGTCAATGTGCAGATCCGTCGCGCCAAAGTGCTGGAGCGCTTCGCCAACCGAGTGCCGTGCCTGATCGGCATCGAGGCGTGCGGCGGGGCGCACCACTGGGCACGCGCACTGCGCGCGCTGGGCCATGAAGTGCGGCTGCTGCACGCCCAGGCGGTGCGGCCGTTCGTGTCGGGCAACAAGACTGATGCGGCCGACGCGCGGGCGATCTGGCTGGCGGTGCAGCAGCCGGGCACGAAGTGCGTCGGGGTCAAGTCGCTGGCACAGCAGGCCACGCTGACGCTGCACCGCCAGCGCGAGTTGCTGATGAAGATGCACACCATGCAGACCAACGCGCTACGGGGCCTGCTCTACGAGTTCGGCGCCGTCTTCGCCCAGGGCAGCCGCGCCCTGCTGGGCGCGGTCGAAGCGGCGCTGGAGTCCCTGTCCAACAAACTTCCGCAGATGGTGGCCGACAGTCTGCACGAGCAGGTTCTGCGGATCAAGGCGCTGGGTGTGGACATCGCCGCCATCGAGAAACGCCTGGCATTGCAGCTCCGCCAGGACGCCGACATGCGGCGCATCGCCGAGATCCCCGGCGTCGGGGTGCTCACCGCCACGGCGGCCATCGCCACGATGGGTGATCCACGGGCCTTCGGCTCGGCGCGCGAGTTCTGCGCCTGGCTGGGGTTGGTGCCCAAGCAGTGGGGCACGGGCGGCAGGGTGCGGCTGCAAGGCATCTCCAAGCGCGGTGACGCCTACGTACGCACGCTGCTGATCCACGGTGCGCGATCGGTACTCACGCACGCCAAGGAGCCAGGGCCGTGGCTGGAGCAGATCCAGGCCAGACGTCCGGCCAATGTCGTCATCGTGGCCCAAGCGGCCAAGATGGCCAGAGCGATCTGGGCGGTCACCGCACGGCAGCAGGACTACCAACGAGGCTATCGCAGCGTGCGGCCGCAAGCGGCCTGAACGATCGGCAGCCATTCATTGATCAACCCAACCTATCGAAAGGAATGGACCGCTTTGTAGGCGATGAGGCAGCAAGACGCAGCGTGATGTGAACCGGTCGGACCGGGGCAAGCCAAACCTGTATGGGGTGCCGGACTTCAACAGTCCGCTCTAGGAGATGAGGCGCTTGTCCGCGAATGACATCGGGGCCCGCTAGCACGCCTGGGCAACCAGGCCACTGGCAATCAAGGCCGGATATAAGTGTGCAGCCGACACTTCACAGCGCAACGCCGATTGCGGCTTGATCGCCGGGAGGCATCCATATAAGAACCCCATGCATGAAGGCAATAAATAATGGTCGCGCCTTGCCGCCGGCGGCCTCGCGGCGATCCTCGCCTCAACCTCTGCCTCGGTTCGCTGGTGCTGGTTGCGCTCGACTTCTCCGAGCCTGGATGGGGGGTTACAGCATTCGGA
>Ga0066256_1002478_pt1 | contig 20289 bp, 12 predicted proteins | sample ThiBio_1000_biof_FD_87107 | JGI IMG/M metagenome (GOLD analysis project Ga0066256, IMG submission 87107) | Wastewater bioreactor microbial communities from Cape Town, South Africa - Thiocy_expt_1000_biof (version 2) | ecosystem: Engineered > Bioreactor > Thiocyanate-remediating >... | reverse complement strand
ACAGGCGGTTGATGAAGACCCCGGCGGTGAGGGCGCGATCCTGCGCGGGGCCGGGTTCCTTTTCGACCCGGCTCGCGAGCGGCAGCGCCTCGTCGGGCGGCTGCAGCGGCAGGCCGCCGGCGCGCGCCGCCCCGGCCGCCCACCCGCGCCGGCCCCTCCGGCGCCGCCCGCCGCGCCGCCCCGCCCCGCCGGCTAGCCTGGGAGCCCGGCCTGCCCCCCGACCCGGGCCCGGGCAGGGGGCGGCGCCGCGAACCGGCCCCCCCCGGCGGCCCCGCCGCGACCCACACTGCCGCCCCGCCCACCACCACGGCTGCCACCACGACCGCCGCCACCGCGACCACGCCCACCACCACCGCCGCCACCGCCAGCTGCTGGCGGCGCCGATGGCGGCCGCGACGCGCCACCGCCCCGCGACCCGCCACCACGCCCACGACCCGCACTGCCACCACGCCCACCACCGCCGCCGCCACCCCGGCTGCCGCCACGCCCACGCTCCATTATATTGGGACGAGGGTGAGGAGAGGAGAGTGGGAGTGGAGAGGAGAGGAGAGGAGAGGAGAAAGCAAAGTATGACACAAAAAACAACCAAAATTTCGGCGTGTCACAAACAACCAAGTGGCGGGTGCACCTATACCCAACGATAACTGCCGAGTGCAGCAGCCGGTGTGCGCGACGCGGGGGCGCAATGCACTGTGCTGCACACAGCTGTGCGTTGGTGGCGGCGGGAGCGAGAGAAGGCAAACGGGGTTTATATATAAAATTGGCACCTTTTTATCCCATGCGGCTTTAGAAAAGCGGTCTAATTCGCGTGTTTTGGGTACACGAGGTCCTGGGTTCAAATCCTAGAAGCCGCCTTGGTTCTTTTTTGCACCTTTTTTTGGCACCCCATTCAAATGGTATTCGGTGATGACAGCACACACCCCAATGGTGGGTGCCTTATTGTTTTGTGTGCGTGGCCAGTCAATCTGGGCGTTGGGAGTGTTGTGTGTTACTTGTGGCAAGGAGGGGAGAACGAGAGAGGGGGTGATGGCATCAGCGGCGTGGTGGGCCAGCCACACAATGGCGGAATGCCATATTCACGTCGCTGCAACGACGCCGCATACGCAATTTACCGCCTGCTGCATGCCGCCGGTCCCCTGTCCATCGTTACTGCTGTAGCTGCGCCGCCGCGTCGTGCCGTTCGCTATATCCTATTCCCTCTACTGTGCACTGTTGCTGTGGACCGTTGTGCGAGACGAGAGAGGAGTGGAGTGACAGAACGCAACTACGACCCAGTCTATCACAAGCAGGATGGCAGCAGCTGCAGGCGGTGCGGGTGAGGCGGCGGCGACGCGCCGTGTGTTCATTGGCGGCAACTGGAAGGCGGTACGTACTGGTTCGGCAGTGGTGCACTCCGCGCCACACACACACACACACACGCCTTCACTCGTTGTCAACACCCCCCACACCCCCCGCAGGCGACCACGCTGGCGGGCGCGATGGCGCAGGTGGAGCGGCTGAACGGCATGGGGCCGCTGCCGGCCAATGCGGACGTGGTGGTGGCGCCGTCGGCGCTGCACCTGCTGGGCGTGAAGGCGGCGCTGCGGCCGGAGGTGGCGACCGCCATCCAGGACATCCACACGGTGCGCGCGCCGGGCGCGTACACGGGCAGCCACACGGTGGAGCAGGTGAAGGAGGTGGGCGTGCCGTGGGTGGTGACGGGGCACAGCGAGCGGCGGTGCATCTGGCACGAGGCGGACGCCGACACGGCGACCAAGACGCGGCTGGCTCTGGACGCGGGCCTGGGCGCCATCGCGTGCATTGGCGAGACGCTGGCGGAGCGGGAGGCGGGGCACACGCTGGATGTTGTGTTCCGCCAGACGCAGGCGATCGTGGATGCCGTGCCGGCGGCCATGTGGGGCCACCTGGTGCTGGCGTACGAGCCGGTGTGGGCCATCGGCACCGGCAAGGTGGCCACGGCAGAGCAGGCGCAGGAGGTGCATGCCGCCCTGCGCGCCTGGCTCGTGACGCACGTGGGCGCTGAGGTTGCCGCCGCCGTGCGCATCATCTACGGCGGCAGCGTGACGGTGCGTTGGTCTGGTTGCTTGTTGTGTGTTGGTGATACCCGCGCTGCCGCCTTCACCGCATCTCACCCACAAACACGTGCAGGCTGCCAATGCGGCGGGCCTCATTGGCCAGAAGGACATTGACGGCTTCCTGGTGGGCGGCGCCTCCCTGAAGGCCGAGTTTGTGGACATCATCAAGTCGGCGGCGCTGCGGGCGTAACGAGCGTGCCGCCGCGCGGCCACGTTGTGTGTGCCTTGAAATCCCAGTAGTATGTGGCTCTGCGCGATGATACGCGGACAAGGATACGAGGGACAGGTTTGGGAGTGCGAGTCACTGCGAGATACGCGTCATTTGTTATGCAATAACACACGCTATTCTTCAGCACAATTGTGCATTATCCGCGTGCAGCTTTGCGACCCGCGTGGTTTTGCTGCAAGATTATCGGTTTACTAAAGCGATTATTTGGCGGGTAGACCGCGGGGAGATCGAGAGGAGGACCAGCTGCGCTGAAGCATTGCTGCCACACTCCAGCTCTCCACCAAGCAACAAAGCGGTGCCATGGTGCGGTGGGCGCCGCTGGCAATCCCGCTGGAGCGGCGGCTGCAGACGGCCGCCGTGGTAGTGTGCGGCGCGCTGTTCCCTGTCACGCTGGCCGTGCTGGTGGCGGCCGCGGTGTGGGCGCCCGCGGTGGCGCTGGGCTCGCGGCTGGCGCTGGCGGTATACGTGGCATGGATTGTGGTGTTTGACCGCGGAACGCCACGGAATGGGAGTGGGCGTCCCAGCACCTGGGTGCGCAACTGGCGGCTGTGGGCGCTGACGACGTCCTACTTCCCGGCGCGGCTTGTCATTGTAGGCGAAGCGCCGGAGGTTGCGGCGGCAGCGGCGGCAGAGGCGGCGGCAGCGGCGGCGGGTGGCGAGGCGGACAGCAGCACAGTGCCACCAGTTGGCGCACCGCCACCAACACCAACAACAACAACAGAGCCCCTGTTCCGCCGCGACAAGCCGCACATCTTTGCGCTGCACCCGCACGGCGTCATCTCCGTGTCTGCCATCTGCAATCTGCTGTGGAACGGCAACCACGCGATGGAGCGCATCGGCCTGGACTACCGCATCGTCACCGTCACCTTTAACTTCCTGGTGCCGCTGTGGCGCGAGCTCATCATGGCCATGGGGTTCATTGACGCCTCCAAGAGCTCCATCCACCGCCTGCTGCGCTCCGGCAAGTCGGCCATGATCGTGATTGGCGGCGCGCTGGAGACGCTGCACGCGGCGCCCGGCGTGACGGAGCTGGTGCTGACCAAGCGGCGCGGGTTTGTGCGCCTGGCGCTGCAGCACGGCGCCAACCTGGTGCCCGTGTTCCACTTTGGCGAGAATGACCTGTACGGCCAGGTGCGCCACCCGCTGCTGCGCCGCCTGCAGCAGGCGTTCCTGCGCGTCACCGGCTTCACGCTGCCCGTCATCCGCGGCCGCGGCATCTTCAACTACGACGTCGGCATCGTGCCGCGCCGCCTGCCGCTCACCACCGTCGTCGGCCGGCCCATCGACGTGCCGCACATCCCGGCGCCGACGGAGGACGACATCACACGCGTGCACACCGCGTACATCGCCGCGCTGGAGGCGCTGTACAACGAGCACAAGGACAAGTACGCGCACGCCACCGACTACCACGGCCGCCCCGTCGTGCCGCCGCCGCTCTCCATTGTGGCGTAGGCGCGGGGGTGGGGGTGGGGGTGGGGTGGGGGGCATGGTGTATGGCCACTGCTGAAGATACCGGTACGGTGGTCAAGGGCGGGCTGCGCGGCACGCCAGCAAGTTGTGCCAGCAACGATGGTTTTATTTATTATTGTTTCATTTGTACGGCTTACAAATGCCATTTATTGTACGCGCGTACATACTATAGCACGATACGTGTGTTTATTTTAACAACCAGCAAGCAACCAACAATATTGTAATCATCACCATGGCAGCGGCAGCAGCAGCAGCGTCGGCCGGTTCGGCACCACCACCACCGCCGACGGGACTGGATGTAGGTGCGGCTGTCAGGCAGCTGCAAGGGGTTGCAGCACGGGTGCGAGCCGCGTTTCCGTGCAGCACGGTGGAGGTGCGGCCGGGGCGTGGCCGCTGCGTGGTGGCGACGCAGGGTATCCCGGCCGGCAGCGTCGTGCTTGCCTCGCGTGCCACGGCGGCGATGGTGACAGACTCCTCCCGCTGCGCGAACTGCGTGTTTGCGTCCGCGGAGCACACGTGCACCGGCTGCCGCCTGATGCGGTACTGCGGGCCAACGTGCCAGCGCGCGCACTGGCGCGGCGTGCACAAGCATGAATGCAAGGCGCTGCCCGCCGCCCGTGCGGCGGCAGATGCAGCTGCAGCCGCCAGTGGTGGGGGCGGTGACAGCACGTATGCGGACGGCGTGCTGCTTGCACGGCTACTGGCAGCAGTCGACGCGACCGCAGCTGCAGGCGCTGCCCCTGCAGGCGGCGTCATGGCGGCCACGTTGGAGGATGTCATGTTTATGGAGGCGCCTCCCGCAGGGGATGGCGCGTGGGCAGCCGCGGCAGTGGTAGCAGAGGTTGCAGCCGCAATGGCAGCATCATTGCCGGCGCCACGTGCGGCGGCGGCGGGGCTGGATGCCCGCCGCGTGGCAGCTGCATTTGGACGCAACAACTTTAGCATTGCGGATGACCTGATGACCGGCCGCGGTGCGGCAGTGTTCCCGTTGGGCGCCCTGCTCAACCACTCCTGCGTCCCCAACTGCAGCCTGGCGTACACGGTGGATGACGCGTCCGGCGCAGTGGTGCAAACCATCCGGACGCTGGAGGACGTGCCGGCAGGCACGGAGTTGTGCCACGCCTTTGTGGAGCTGGGGTGGCCGTCAGCAGGTCGCCGCCGCCACCTAGCGCTGCACTACGGTTTTGACTGCACCTGCGCCCTGTGTGTCGGCCCGCCTGCCTCTGCGGTGGCGGAACGCGACGCCCTGCTGCTTGGCCCCGCGGGTGGCGCGACCCCGGCTGCGCACATTGCGCCAGCCAGCCAGCCCGGCCTCGCGCGCATGCTGGGCGCCACTGCAACCCCCTTGCCGCCGTTGCCCACGCTGCTGGAGCGCTGCAGTAGCGGCGCCGCGCCGCCAGACGCCGTCACATCCTTGTGGCAGCATGCTGCCATTGCAGCGGAGCACGCGCAGACCAACGCAGGTGTTCTAGCGCGCATCTACAGCGCGCTGGGTGTGCCACCGCCACCGCCGGCACCTGTGGTGCTGCCACCAGTGCCACACAGCGGCGGCGGCGGCGGCGCCGGCGACGACACATCTGAGGTGGCAATGGAGGTGCAACATGCGGAGGCGGCGCTGGTGGCGCTGCGCCGCACTCTGTCACCCTTTCACCTAGATGCCATGGCCGCCGTGAATGTACTGTTTGCGCGCGCCATGCTGCGTGACGACACGCTCACTTCCGTCGCCGCCTGCTCCGCTCTTGTGGCGTGGTACCGCGCAGCGTATGCCGACACACCGGCGCACCCCATGCTGGCGCTGCAGCTATTCACGCTAGGCGACCTGTGTGGCGAGCTGGCGGCGTACCGTGGCGGCACGCCGCGCACCTGCCGCGGCGAGGTTGTCATTGCACCCACCCGGCTGGCGCGCCTGGCGAGCCTGTTTGTCACCCCAGGCGACGACCTTGCTGCCGCCCTGTTAACCGCCTGTCCCTCTTGCTGCTGCACCCTCCACCACTGCCAGCGCACTGCACTGGCAGCCAGGCCCGCACTGTATGCCGAGTGTGGCGCCTCCCTGGCGTTTGCCTATGGCGCCGACGCCATCCTGCCTGCCATGTGTCGCGAACGTGCCGCTGAGGCTGTCAGCGGCCTGTCTGACTTCCAGACGTACGGCGGCAGCCTGTGCAGTAACGCCACGTGCCACCATTGAAGTGGCAACACACTTGAGGACATTGCGGCGGTCCAAACTGCCGCCCAACCGGTTTATGCAGGCGACGGGGCGGCGGCAAGGAGGGCCGTCACCACCGCCCGCACGTCTGCGCCAGACACCCACTCAACTACGCGGGCGCGCACCAGCGGCCGGATGTCGGCCTGCGCCAGCTTGCGCGCTAGCGGGTAGCCCTTGCGTGCGCAGATCACGTCGGCCTCCCCGAGCCGCAGGCAGGGGCACAGGTCGCCCGTCCCGTCACCCACGTACACCAACGTGCTTGCCGCACCGCCGCTGCGCGCCGCCGCAGACAGGCGCATGCGATCCAGCTCGCCGCCCTTGCACATGTTGGGTGGGCAGCGGTGGCAGCCGTGCGGCGTGGCGTACGGGGTGAGGGGCTCAATGACCAGCAGCTGCTCGTGCCGGCCGGTAGGCGTGGGGGTGGCCGGCGCAAAGTACGCTGGATTGGTGATGACGGAGTCAAACAGGGCGTCCAGGTGGTAGTGCACCAGGATGGTGTCAATGGACACGCGGTTGGCATCCGACAGCACGTGCACCGATGCGCCCGCGGGGGGGGCCCCCCGGCGGGGGCCGGCGGGGCGGGGGCGGGGGGGCCCCGGGGCAACCGCCGGGGGGGGGGGGGGGGGGCCCCCCCCCCCCCGCGCCCCCCCCCCCCCCGCCCCACCCGCGGGCCCCGCCACCCCCGGCCCCCCCCCGGGCCCCCCCCCCCCGGGCGGGCGGGCCACCCCCCCCCCAGAGGCGCCCCCCCCCGGCGCCCGGGGTGCTCCCGCCCCCCCCCCCCCCCCCGCCGCATCCCCCGCCGCCTCCGCCGCCGCTGCCGCAGCCGCAGCCGCCGCCGTGGCAGGTGTGGCTGGCGTGGCAGGCGGTGACGCCACCCCCACCGGTGTCACGCCACCGACCAGCGCCAGCACGGGTGATGCAGTAGCCGCCATGATGTACTGCAGGTTGGCGGCGTGGGGGGTGTGTGTATGTGGGGGGGGGTGGGGGTCATGGAAGGGAGGCGACGAATGTAGCACCGCTGGCGTTAGTATCTCGCAGCGGCCTTGGGAGTGTGGCACCTTGCGTGTCATGTTATGGTGCCTTTGTATGCCACCGGCGCCTTGCTATGCAACCGATAGTGCCACCGGTGCCTTGCTGTGCTGTGCATGCGTTCCGCCGGTACCACAGTACCACGGTACGGTGCCACGGTGTCATAGTTCTGCCGCCTCCACCGGTACCCTACATTCCGGCACTGAAATACGGCACGCCGCAGGGTACGCACAATGCAGCACCGTGACTCACCTCACCGTCACCATAGGCGCTCATTCCCTTGATAAAATTGCCCGCGCAACGTGCTGTTTGCATTTGCGTGTGTCGTCGAATCACGGGTTTTGGCAGCGACACCCGCCCATTCTGACTCTGACCGCCTCTCACCTCCCCTCTCGTCGCCCCCTTACCTCCCACTCGTCGTGGTTCTGTCGCTGGTTGTGTCGCTGGTCCTGTCGCTAGTGGTGGCTGGCTTGCAGTAGTGCGGTCAATTCCCGCGTGTTTTGTGGTGTAGGGCGTGGGAATAGCGTATTGGGGTAGCAGGGTGCGGGGGGCGTTGCTTTGGGTGTGCGGCAATGGCCGCGTTGCTTGACACCATTTGCATGTGCCACTGAGTGAGCGGTTGGTGGCCACTGCCCGCAACACAGCAGCCTCCGTTGCAAGCAGCAGGACGTAGGCGACGCCATGGACCTCATGTTTGGTAGCAGCGACGACGAGGGCGACGGCAAGGTTGTCGGATTTGGAGCCACCACCACTGCCGCCGCCGCCACCATCCCGGCTGTTGTAATCGGCGGAGGTGGAGGCAGCAGCAGTGGTGGCGGCGCAACAGCGGCTGCTGTCATGCCGCGGCTTCCACCCGATGCAGTACGTGGCTCAGTCGTTTGTGCGCATGTAGTAGGAGCCGCCATCTCCCTACTCTTACTCCTCCCACCCACCCCCACTCCCCTGCACCCAGGACTGGGCCGCCGTGTATGAGCCGGCGGAGGACACGTACCTGCTGCTGGATTCGCTGGCGGCGGAGCGGGCGCGGCTCCGCAGCGTGCCGCGGGTGCTGGCGATGGAGATTGGACCGGGCAGCGGTGCGCTGTCTGCCTACCTGCTGTCTGCCGTGTTTGACGCCGCCACGGCGCCCTTCTTGTTTGCTTGCGACATCAACCCGCGCGCCGCCGCCACAACGCTGGCGACCGCCGCCCGCAATGGCGTTGCCGCCGCCCTTGACGCTGTTGTGTGCGACCTGGGCGCGCCGCTCCTGACCCGCTTGGCGGTACGTGGGCGGCCGCGTTGTGATACGCTGGTGTTGTTGTGTTGCATGCCTGCGCACCACCACGCCAGCCCCCCAATTGTGTGCAGGGCGCCGTTGACGTGCTGCTGTTTAACCCACCCTACGTGCCGACGCCGTCGGAAGAGGTTGCAATTGGGTGCGTCAGTGGCGCCATTGTGTGGTTGTGTGATTGCGTTGTGTTATGTTAATCACCACACAAACCACAAACACACCCACACCTGCAGGGGACTAGCGGCGGCGTGGGCGGGCGGCGTGAACGGGCGGGAGGTGACTGACCGCGTGACGCCGCTGCTGCCGCGCCTCCTGTCGCGGCCGCACGGCGTGGCATACATGCTGCTGCTGGAAGACAACGTGCCGGGCGAGGTGGTGGCGGCGTGGGCGGCGGGCGGCCTGTCGGCGGTGCGCATTGCGTCGCGCCGCGCCAAGAACGAGCTGCTGCACGTGTACCGCGTCGGCTGGCCGTGACGGCGCTGTGCCTGGCTTGCGTCACGTGTGATGAGAGGAGGAGTGCGCTGCGAGCGTGTGCGGCCAGCCGCCAACTATGTAGACAAGCTGCTGCAGCGCTGCCCGCCGCGGCTGCGCATGGCAGCAAACGGCTGGCAGCCAGCCTCGAGGTCCTCGAGAGTCGCAGGTGGTGACCGTGACAACCTACATTGCGGCAGCACTGCGGCAGCACTCCCGGGATATGTGCATGTTCTTTCATGCCGTGCCGTCCCCATGGTAGCAGCAACCCTTGCGAAGGGTCCTTGGTACCATCCGGGCCATAATCTGGCATCTGGTTGCACGACGACTTCGCCGACTTTCTTGTTGAGTGGGGTGAGAGATTGGGTCCATGGGGACCGTTGAAGTGTGAACAAGTGAACAAGGCTGCGGCAGGAACTCCGCAGGGTCGGGTTGCTAATCATGTTACGCAGGCGCCCGCTCCTTGCCAATTATTTACCATGTGTCATGTGCCCGTTGTGCGTGCGTATTGTGGTGATTGCCCGTCATTTTCCGTGTGCTATCTTTTGATTACTATCGATAACCTGCACCGTGTTTGATCTCGTGCCTCCTACCGTACCGTACCATCCTCATCAACAGCTACCTGCTTACATGTGCGGCAGGTGGCAGGGCAGGTGGCTAGTGGCCAAGCCAGGCAGCTGCAGCTACAACCGATGTGGCGGTGGTAGCACTGCTGCGGCAGCCAGCGGCGGCGCGGTGAGCAACTGTGGCGGCAGCAGTGACAGCACAGCAGCTTGGGAGTTGGGACCAGCAGCCCCCACAGCCGCTGCGGCAGTGGAGTCACGCTGTCCACCCCTCACACGCACACAACCCCATGAGCGGGGCCCGTCATGCGGGTGCGGGATCCCGCAGTGCCGGGCGGCCCCGCCACTGCTGCTGGTGGGGGTGGGCTGGCGTCCTTCTGCTGGCTGCTGCGGCGTCAAGCCTGCCTCCAGGGGTTGCAGGTGAGCGACACATCGCGGCGGCGGCTGGGCACGTCTGTGTGGTGCAGGACAGCGGCAGCGTGGCATGTCGTGGCAATGAAACCAGCACCGGCAAGTTGTACCCGCCGTCTAATGTTGCATTCCATGCCGTGACGGCAGGTGATGACTTCAGCTGTGGCCTGACAACCAACGGCAGCTTGCGGTGCTGGGGCGGCCTGCCAGGCGGCAGCACACAACTGCCGCCGGCGTCCACCTTCTTCATCGACGCACACGCTGGACCGCGCCATGTGTGTGGCTTGGTGCCCAATGGCACGGTGTATTGCTACGGCGACGCCTCATCACGTGGTGCTGTCAACGTGCCGCCGGGAGTCGTCTTCCAGGGCGTCACAGCAGGTGCTAACTACACCTGCGGCGTGGCACGCAACCACAGCGTCGTGTGCTGGGGTGACAGTACCAACCCGGTGGTGGCGGCGGTAGCAACGTGGCAGTCAATCACCGACGCGGAGCACGTGGCAGCGGGCGCGGACCATGCGTGCTACATCCGCGTGAATGGCAGCGTGGCGTGCTGGGGAAGTAACGCCCGTGGTGGCGCAGCGCCACCACCAGCGCTGGTGACCAATGGCAGCGTGTGGTGGCTGGCAGCTGGCGCCGGCATGATGTGCGCCATGTCGGGCTCGAGTGTGCCGTCACCAGTGACGTGCTGGGGCGCTGTATCCGGCACAATTGCGACAACTGGTTATGAGGTGGCATGCGCGGGCTGGGGGTGTGTGGCGTCCACAGCAAACAGCAGCGCGCGGGTGACCGTAGCAGCAGCAATAGGGGGTGGCACGATACCACAGAACGTGGGCATCAGCTCGGCGGTTGTTACGACGCTGGCAGGTAATGGTATTTCCGGCTCAACAGACGGGGTGGGCACCGTCGCCCGGTTCTATCAACCATTGGGTGTGTCCCTTGATGGCGTGGGGGGGCTGTATGTGGCTGATTACGCCAATCACATAATTCGGCGGGTGGGCATTGCAACGCGGAATGTGACAACGGTGGCAGGCGTGGTAAACACCCCTGGTTCAACAGTGGGTCCCACACCGCTGCAATCCACGTTCTGGTACCTATATGGCGTAGAGGCAGATGGTGTGGGCAACGTGGCAGACACGTGGAACCACGCCATCCGCATGCTGTCGGGTGTGTGGGTAGCAGGCAACAAAACATCTGGGTTTGCCAATGCAGTCAACGGCACCAACGCCATGTTTTCGTACCCCGAAGCGATAGCTGCGGATTCCGCCGCAGGGTTGTTGTTTGTGGCTGATGTCTTTAACAACCAGGTACGCACAATAACCACGGCTGGCACTCACACCGTTTCTTCGTTGGCGGTATTCACAGGCGCTGTATTTGCCGTTGCCCTGGATACCCTAGCGCGCGTTGCGTATGTGGCTGCTGAGAATGCCGTTTACGTTGTCACTTACACCGGGGTGTCCACGCTACTCGCAGGCAAGGCCGACACCAACGGCAGTGCCGACGGCATCGGTAGCGCGGCGCGGTTTAATTCCCCCCGTGGTCTGGCTTCGGATACTGGTAGGAGGTTGGTGTTTGCAACTGAAAAGTTTGGCCATCGGATTCGTTGCATCACCGCAACTGGTGGCGTGGTGACTACCCTTGCCGGCTCAGGTGAGCCCGGGTTTGTTGATGATATCGGCACGTCAGCAGCATTTTATCACCCGTACGGCATCGCGGTCGATGCTGCCAGCGGCACACTGTACATTGGTGGTTACTACAACCACGCCATCCGGCAGGTGCAGCTCCCATTGCCCGCTCCGGTCATCCTTGCCGCTGCGCCGCTGGCGCCATTACCGCTGGCGCCCACCCACCAGCTTACATCGTGGCGCGCGTTGGGTACTGCCAGCAATGGTGGTCTCGGAGCAGCGACGACACAGTCGGTGCTGGACGCGCGCAACGCAACCTTCTCGTCGCCCCTGACCGCCGCTAACACAGCGGGCCAAATCCCCGCCATTGGCACGCTGCTGTTGAGCAATGTGACGCTGGCGCCACGTAGCACAGCACCCGCCGCCGCCGGCAACATCAACACCACCTTCTCAACGTCAGCGCAGCGCGGCCTGCGGTTGCTCGCCCTACAAACAGCCGCCGTACCGGCGGCATCCCTTGCGCTGCCTGCGCTGGCCAACCTGACGCTCGCGGCGCCAGCACCCACGCAGCAGGTGCAGCTGGCTGTCGGCAGCTTCGACGGACTGGCAACGTTGACGTGCATCAATTGTGGTAGTGTTGATGGGCTGGCGAACTTCGCTGGCCTCCGTTTTGGCGACCTTCTGGCGCAGCCACCTGCCTTGCCGCTCATCACCGCGTTGGACGCTAGTGCTACTGGCATCATCACGGTAAACGAGCACGACTTTGACGGCGTGCCGGCGCTGCGCTGGCTGTCGCTGGCAAACAACAACAAGCTGGCCTACGTCAGCGACGCCGCCTTCTCCGCCACCAAGCAACCGGAGCTGGCGGTGGTTGACCAGTCATATTCCCGCCTCGTCACTGGCGGCGGCTGCCCGTCTGCGGCATACTTGCGCGGCTCCAACCTTGCGTTTAATGGCGCACCATATTCCACATGCGGCGCGTGCCCTGCTGGTGCCGCCTGCCCGGGTGGTGCAGGGCTACCAATACCCTGTGGTGCCAACACGTATGCGGTAGGTGGCGCGGCTGTCTGTACGCCCTGCCCGCCCGGCACATAGGGCAACAAAGGCTGGAGAATAATGCATTGTCTGCCCACCAGGCTTGGTAGCTCCTGGATGCAACGCCACCGCTACGTGGCGCGACGTCATTACGGTGGTGGCCGAGGGCGCTGGCGCCTGGGCCAACGCGAGCATCTACCTGGTACCTAATGGTGTTCCTCCCGCCGCCGCCAACGTGTCCTGCGCCCCGTTGACGGCGCTGTCCACGGTGGCAGTGGCATGTGCGCTGCCGTTCCTGCTGCCCGCATCAACAACAGCTCCCGTGCTCACGCAAGTGTGGGTGGCGCATGCTGGCACCGGCGACGTTCCCCAGCGGCTCAATGCAACCGTCACCCTGATGTCGTCGTCACTTGTTGCGCTTGCGCCAGGCGGGAATATTGGACTAGTGCCACTAAAGCAAGGTGGCGGCACTATTACATTGCGTCTTCCCGTGCCAAGGCTGACGGCTGCTGATTGGACCGTTGTTGGGCGGCAGCCACCAGCACAAACAGACATTGATAAGTTGACTGTGTGGCTGGCCGGCTCCCGGTGCATCGATACAAAGTGGCAGTCAAACACGACGCTGTCGTGCTCCATCCCATCTACCGACGGTGTTGATGTCCCGGTTGTCGTGCAGCTGGCAGGGCTGTTTAATGTCAGCGGCGTGCTGCCGTCGGTATTCACGTCGCCTGTGCTTGCGGTTGCGCCCGCTGACTTGGCGCTATGGCCGCCATTGGGCGGCATAGTCAACCTTACGCTACCTGGAACCGCACTGTGCGCTGGTCAGCGGCCGCGCTTGTCAGCTGCGTACGTTGGCGGGCTGCGCTGCGGTGCGCTGGTCTGCGTCGCAGACCGCCCCGATGTCACAGTGTGTGCGAATTGGAACGCCACGGCTGCCGCCGCCGCCGGCCTACTTCAGGTTGGCTCAACCACCACAGTGCTAAATGTCACCGCCGTGTGGGCCAACCGCGCCATGCCGCTGGTGACGTGTGACGCATGCGTTGTACTGGCGAACCGGCCGGTGCTGGCATCCATAACGCCCACCTCCATTGGCGCGCCAGGTGTGCCGGTGGTGGTGGCTGGCACCGGCATCATGGACGCCACCCGTATGCCACCCACCGTGCACATTGGCGGCAAGCTGTGCGGCAATATGACCGTGCTGTCGCAAACGGTGGCCCAATGCAACGCGCCGTCGGTGGACTCGTCTGCGCCCGGGTACCCGGTTGTGTCGGTTGTCGTGGTGAACGCCGCCGGCGCCGCCTCCACCGAGCCTGTCACCCTCACCTACCCTGCCACCTTCGCCGTGTCATGGGCATCCACACCGACGCTGACTGCGCTGCCGGGCGGGCAGTTGGCACCCGCGCCTGTGTTGCGGGTGCTGTCGCGCGAGGCGGCGACTTGTAGCCTTGCCATCAACGCCAGCTCGTGTGTCACAACGAATCCGTCGCTGGTGTCGCGCCCGACCGGCATGACAGTGTCCATATCCGCAACCACACTGACGGTGGGCGCCAGCGGCAACTCCAGCGCCGTGTACACCGACCTGCGCCTAGATGCGTTGACAGTGGGCGGCGCGTCAGGCTGCACCGGGGTATTGACGGCGTCTTGCATTGACGCGGTGGGCCAGACAGCGTCCACCGCAGGGCAGTCCAATCCGGCCGTGTTGCTGGCGGGTTGGCGCGCTGATTGGAATGCAAGTAGCATGCCGGCAGCGCCGTTTGTTGTGGTACCGGAGGCACTGCCGCAGGTGGCTGCAATCGTTATTGTGGGCGGCAGCAACATCAGCACAGCATTGCTGTCCTGTCTTGCGCTGCTGGCGCCAGCATCCGCTACACCGCCGCCACTGAGCCAGTCACTGGACCGTGTGTCGTCGCGCGACGTGCTATCGTCAGTCAGCGGCACCGTGGCACTGGTCAATGGCACTGCTGCTGGCGCTGCGTTTGCCGGCTTGACCGCTGCATCTGCGCGCCTGGGTCAGGCACTGGCGTTGTACGCCGAGTGCACCTGGGTACCCACAGGCGAGCGCGTGCGGCTGCTAACGCTGCCCCTCGCGGTTGCCAACGTCAGCCTGGCGCTGGTACCTGCAATGGCGCTGCTGGTAGAGGCGTACGAGAGCGCTAGCGTTGCTGCGATTGCAACGCTTTCACCGTCCGGCGTGGTCACATTTGCCGGCGCTGCCGCTACCTGTACCTGGCGCGCGGGCGCCGCCACCTCGTCGTCCCTCGTGCTGGCCGCCGCCAGCAGCGCGGCGTCGTGGACGGTGAATGCCAGCGGCACGGTGGTGGGCACCCAGACGCTGGCGGCGACGGTGGAGGGCCCGCCCGGCGCCACGCTGACGCTGCAGCTGGTGTGCGCGCTGTGGGGCGGCAACAGCGTTGCGTCGCCGCCGCTCAACGTCACGACGCGCGCCTATGCGGTGACGCTGCAACCTGGCCCGGCCACCCGCTCAGTGTGGCCGTCCGGAGCGCAGGCTGTGTTGCCATGGGCGCCGGCACTCGACGTGACGGCGCCGGCGCGCAACGTGCTTACATGCAGCCTGTCGATTGTAGCAAATGTTTGGGGTGCGGGGTTGGGGATGTCGGACACCGCGGTGCAGATGGTGGGCGACACGTCGGTGTCGGTGGTGCTGGATGCTGCCGCCATGCGCGGCAACACGTCGCTATCCCGCGTGGGGCTGCGCGCACCGGGCGGCTCCAACGCGACGCTGGCAGTGGCTTGCCGGGACGGCGTGGGCCGCGCTGCTACACTGGGCGTGCCTATCAACGTGAGTGTGGCGGCGTTGGTAGCAAACTGGAGCAGCACCACGGTGGCAGCCATGCCGACGGTGGTGGTGCCGGGGCAGGTGTTGCCGGCGCTGACACTGACGGTAGCCAGCACGCCGGCCGTGGCGCTGCCGTCCAATGTCGATGCCAGCTCGCTGGTGTCATGTGTGGCGGGCATAATCGGTGCGTCCACGCCGCTGCCACTGGCCATGCCGCTGGCAAGCGTGGTTGCGTCGGCGGTGCCGTTTGCGTCGGCGTCCACCGGCGGCAGTGGCGCCAGTGTTGGAGTTGGCGCCGGCAACACCACCATCGTGGTCGCCATGCCGGCACTGTCGACGGCGATATGCCCGCTGTCGGCGGCATTGTTGGTTGCAGCGGAGTGCACGTGGGTGCCCACCGGCGAGCGCCTGCGTCTGCCGTCGCTGTCCCTTGCGGTTGTCAACGTCAGCTTGGCGCTGACACCATCAAAGTCGATGCTGGTGGAGGCGTACGAGAGTGCCACCGTGGCGGCCACCGCGACGCTGTCACCGCCTGGCGTGGCCACATTTGCTGACGCTACCGCCACCTGCACTTGGCGCGCGGGTGCCGCCACCACGTCCTCCCTTGTGCTGTCTGCGTCCACCGTTGCGTCCTCGTGGATGCTGGATGCGGGTGGCGCTGTAGTTGGTGGCCAGCCGCTGGCGTTGACGGTGGAAGGCCCATCCGGTGCGACGCTGACGCTACAGCTGGTGTGCAGCTTGTGGGACGGCAAAACCGTGGCGTCGCCGCAGCTCAACGCCACCACCGCTAATTACGCCGTGCTGCTGGTGCGTGGTGGGACGTCACGCGCAGTGTGGCCATCAGGCGCGCAGGTAGTGCTGCCACTAGCACCGGCATTAGATGTGGCAGCGCCGGCGCGTGGCGTGCTGACGTGCAGTGCGGAGGTGACGGGTGTGGTGCTGCCGCCACTGGCTACCGCACCCGGCGTCGGCCTGGGGCTGACCGACACATCCGTGCAGCTGGTGGGCGAGCCGTCCGTGTCAGTGTCGTTGGCGTCGGCAGCCACGCGCGCCAACGTGTCACTGCCACGCGTGGGGTTGCGCGCGCCGGGCGGCACCAACGCGTCGCTCGTGTTGACATGCCGCGATGGCGTGGGCCGCAGCGCAGCGCTTGGTACACCCATCCAGGTGGTAGTCGCAGCACTGTCTGCAACATGGAGCGCCGGGACTGTGGCCAGCATGCCGTCCGTTGTCGTACCGACGCAGGTGCTGCCGTTGCTGACGCTGACGCTAGTCAGCGCGCCTGCTGTGCCGCTGCCGCCCAACGTGGACGTGGGCTCGTTGGTGACGTGCGTGGCAGCGCTGGTGCGAGCCTCGATGGCGCTGCCACTGGGCACGCCACTGGCTACTCTGTTGGCAGCCACACCGCCGTACGCATCAGTGACTACCACACCTACCAGCATGGTGTTGGGCGCTGACAACGCCAACATTGTCGTTACGCTGCCGCCGCTGTCAACAGCTGCTTGCCCGCTGTCCACACCACTGACTGTAGTGGCGGAGTGTACCTGGACACCGACCGGTGAGCGGCTGCGGCTGCGGTCTTTGGCGACCACCACGCTGCCACTGTCCGCGTCGTAGGTGGCGCCGCCGACCAACGTGCTGGGGTACAGCGCAGTGCCGCTGCACATGTTGGCAACGCTGGCGGCGCCAGCCAGCGCAGCGGCAGCTGCAAGTGCGCACTGTGAGGTGGTGCTGCTGAATGCCACTGCACGCGGCGTCAGTGTGGTGGCGGACGCGTGGGTGATGATGGTGAACGCGAGTACCCCAGCGGGTACGTCAGTGCCTGCCGATGTGAACGTCATGCTGCAGGCGCCGCCGGGTGCCACAGCCTATGTGCAGGCAAGCTGCGAGGTGTGGGGGCAAGTGCTTGCCACGCCGCCACTACGCCTCGCTGTCGCCACTCTGACATTGCAATTGTTGTCGGGGTTGCCGGACTCCTTCATTGCATCCGACGCGTCGTCGCCGTCGCCGCTGACGCCGCAGCTGTCACTGCGTGTTGTCACGAACGGCGGCGCGCCCGTCACCGACGTGTCGTGCGCGGTGGCAACATCCACGCCCGGCGCCGAGTTCAAGGTGGTTGGTACCACCGTCTCGCTACAGTCGGTCGCTGCGCATGGCACAACCGGCGTCGTGTCCGTGCCGCCGTTTGTGGTACAGACGTCGCCGACCATGGAGGCCGTCAACGTAACAGTAGAGTGCCGTCGCAGCTCCGGCGACGCGCTGCCGCCGCTGGCGTTTACTGTCCTCGCGGTGCGGCTGCATGCAGAGCTGTGTGACATGCCAGCAACGATCTCGGCGGTGGGTACGGCTCTTCCTGCGTTTGGCGTTGGCATTGTGACCGTGGCGGCAAACGGCAGCGTGCACGACCCATGTAGCGCAGCGCCGCCGACGATGTCGTTGCCATCCATCGTTTGTAGCATCGCCTTGGACGCCGCCACCACAACCTCCAACGACACGTCTAGGATCTTCCTGCAACACACGCTTACCACCGTGGCGGCAGCAACACACCGCGCGACCTTTGACGCCTTCACAGTGGTGGCGCAGCAGGGCGAGACGTACGGCATGATGCTATCCTGTGCCGTCGGCGGACTGGCCATTCCGCCGACCCTGTCCTTCACTGTCACTCTAGAGGGCTGTTCGATTGGGCAGGAGTCCGTGGGCGTGGCGTGTGTGGTGTGCGGTGGTACCTCCTTCAGTCTTGGTGGCATTGGCGCGCGCTGTGTGGGGTGTCCGCCTGCGGGCGCCACCTGCAATGCCGGCATCCTGACCCTGCTGCCGCACTACTTTCGACCTGCAGAACACGCTGGGCAGCCACTGGGGCCCGACACCGAGCTGCACCCGTGCTACAACTCCGAGGCATGCATGTTAGAATATGGCGGCAGCAATGCAAGCAGCGGTACGGCGGCCCACGGCTGCGCATTCGGCTACATCGGGCCACTGTGCGGCGTGTGCGACGCTACCGTTAACTACGCGCGGTTTGGGGAGGCATGTGACGTGTGTTGGGACGCGGGTGCCTCGGTGTTTTTCCTGGCGGTGGTGCTGCTCATTGTGCTGGCGGTGCTGACGCGCGTGGCGCTGCGCAAGGAATCTTGTGCTACGCATCACGCTGGGCTACCTGCAGGCGGTCGGCAGCCTGCGCGTGTTCCGCGCCGGCAGAACCAAGGCGTATGACAACGTGATGGGATGGACAGAAGTGGTAAGCGCCAGCCCGCTATCAGTGGGTGCATTACAGTGCCTCCTGTGGCTGCCGTACCTGTTCCAGTACGTTGCCACCATAGCGTTGCCGGTGTTGGCGTCGGCGGCGGTGGTGGTCATTTTCCACGCCGCCACCACGGGCCGGTCAGTGGGCTGCAAGCCAGCCTGCGGCATGGACACGGCGGCGTTTAGGTCTGCGGTGTCGACCTGGTGGGCGTCCAAGCGCCACCTGTCCACGTTACTGTTTGTGCTGTTCCTAGCGTACATGCCCATCGTGTCGGCATCGTTGCGCGCACTGGACTGCATTGCCCCTGTGGCGGGCATCCGCTACCTGCGATCCGACCTGCGCGTCGAGTGCGGCGTGGGGCAGCATGCGGTTGCGCGCGCGCTGGCGTACGCTGTGCTTGTGGTACTTGGTGTCGGCTTCCCAGCAGGGCTGGCGTGGCTGCTCGGCACTGCGACAAATGACCAGCTGGTTGATTCATCATTTCACGCCACGTGGGGATTCTTGTTTGACGGCTACCGCGCGCCGACGCGCACGCTCGTTGCATCGCCGTCGCCGCCCGCCAGGGCTGAGTTGTTTGCTGGCATGCATGGCGGCGGCATCCATAAAGTGCTTGGCGCGCGGATGGCGTCCCTCGTGTCCGCCGTTCCCACGCCTACTGCCGCTGCCGGCAGCGGTGGTGCTCGGCGCCGGTCCTCGCTACTGCCCCCGCGGCTGGCGCAGGCATGGGTGGTGTCAGGCGACAGCCGCGTGTGGTGGGAGGCGCTGGTGTTGTGCCGCAAAGCGGGTGTGGTGCTGCTGGCGGTCACGCTGACCAACCCGTACCTGCAATGCGCTGGCGCGTCGCTGTGGTTCCTGGGTGCCTTCATCCTGCAGCTGCGCTACGCGCCGTACACAAAGCCGCTGTTTAACGCACTGGAGACCGCCAGCCTGGTGGCGACGCTGCTCACCGCTATCATCTCCACCGCGCTGCTGCAATTCAACGTGGGCGTGAGCTCTGCCGAGCTGCATGAGCCAGATGCCATGAGCGACATCGAGTGGACGGTGACAGTAGCGCTGTCGGTGCTGAACGTTGGCACCTTTGCTGCGCTGGCAGGCGTGTGGCTGCGCGCGCAGTGCGCACGTGCAAGCGGCCTCGTCCGTCAAGCATCGTTTACTAACCTGCGTGCGTCCCTACTCACCCGCAATCGCAGCAGCAGACTTGGAGGCGTGGCACCAACTGCAGCACCTCTGCCGCCCGGCGACCTGGCGTCCGCACTTAGCCCGTTGCATGCCCACTCTCGTGTGAGTGGCATCAGTGTGCTCCCTGCGCCGGTGCGGCAGCGGACGCCCCCAAAGCTTAGCATCAGCCCACGTCCCGCTGACACCGCCAGCGAGGACGCCTTTGCAGCGAATGCCATTGCCTGTACTCATAGTGCTCGTGCTACCGACAGCGACACGAGTGCAGTGGCTGTGAGGACGACGAGCTCCAATGCCGGCGGCGCGCTACCTTCCGCCCAGACGCCGCGTGCCAGCACCCTGACGTTCACCGCCACGCCTGTCGCCGTTCGCCGCAACCCCTAACATTATGTGTGTCATTGTTTATTTTCCTTGTCTACCAATAACACAACTGTCATATGACACTATATGATGGCTGGATTATTTATTATCATATATCGGTTGAAATGCACGTGCCGCCCTACTTGATCTGCGACCGCAGCGACGCGATGGCGCTGGACAGCGCCAGGATGGGCACCTCCTTCATCTGCGTTGCCACGGTCACCAGGATGCCATCCAGCATGGCTTCCGGGATGCCGTTGCCCGAATACATCTTGCGGTACATCCACATCACGCGCTGCATGAGGTGGGAGGGGGGGGGGGGGGGGGGGGGGGG
>Ga0066256_1002477_pt1 | contig 20303 bp, 16 predicted proteins | sample ThiBio_1000_biof_FD_87107 | JGI IMG/M metagenome (GOLD analysis project Ga0066256, IMG submission 87107) | Wastewater bioreactor microbial communities from Cape Town, South Africa - Thiocy_expt_1000_biof (version 2) | ecosystem: Engineered > Bioreactor > Thiocyanate-remediating >... | reverse complement strand
CAAACGCTCCTCGATCGGCTACGTGACAAAATCCGCCTATCCGGATTTCGCCAGGCACGCCCGCACGCTCGCCCGCTACGAGGGTTTTTCCTCGCATGAATGGGCAGTCTCGGAAATCCGCGACGGCTATACGGGTTGAGGGAAGGACGGGCGATGAAGGCGGTCCGGCTTTACGCGGCAGGCGATCTCAGGGTCGAGGATATCGAGGCGCCCGGTGTCCCGGGCGAAGGCATGGTGCGGCTCACGGTGACGGCGGCCGGCATTTGCGGCTCGGACCTGCACAATTTCCGCACCGGCCAGTGGATTTCCCGCTCTCCCTCCGTTGCCGGACATGAATTCGCCGGCGTGATCGATGCGGTCGGCGATGGCGTCGCGGGCCTTGTGGTTGGCGACAGCGTGGTCGCCGACAGCCGCTACTGGTGCGGCACCTGTCCGGCCTGCCGCGATGGCCGCCGCAATGTCTGCGCCACGCTCGGTTTTGTCGGCGAGGTCTGCGACGGCGGGTTTGCCGAAGCGGTGGAACTGCCGGCAAGGCTGGTGGTACGCTGTGACGCCGCCATCGACCCGACCGTGGCGGCGATGGGCGAACCGCTGTCCGTTGCCCTGCACGCCATCCGACGGCTGCGGCCGGAAAAGGGGCGGCCGGTGCTCGTCGCCGGCTGCGGGCCGATCGGCGGCCTGGTCGCCGTCCTGCTTTCGAAACTCCACGACGGACGCCTGCTGATCGCCGATCGCAACGGCGAACGCGCCGCCCGCGTCGCAGCCGTGACCGGCGGCGACGTGGTCGGGTTGGACAAGCCGGCGCTGGAGGCTGCACTCGGTGAAACGGCGCTGCTCTACGCCATCGAGGCGACGGGCAACATCAAGGTGGTCGAGGCCCTGGCCGATCTCATCACACCCGGCGGTTCGATTGCCCTGGTCGGCATCAGCCACGGCAAGCTCGATTTCGATCCGAACCTCCTCGTCGAACGCGAGATCGCGCTGATCGGCTGCCATGCCTTCGGCGACGAACTGCCCGAGGTTCTCGAGATGCTGCCGGCCCTGACGCCGGCGCTGAAGGAACTGATCGACGAGGTCATCGATCTCGATGCCGTTCCGGCAGCCTATGCCCGTCTGCTGGCCGGGCAGGCGTCGGGCCTCAAAACCATCATCCGCATGTGAGGTTTCGCATGGGTCCGGCTGGCGAAGAACAAAGCGCGATGGAAACACTGCCGGATACGGCCAGCCCGCTCTATGAGAAGGTCAAGGACTACGTCCTCGGCAACATCGGCAGCGGCCGCTGGCCGCGAAACCAGAAGCTGCCCTCGGAAAACGAGCTGGTGACCGCGCTCGGCGTGTCGCGCATGACCGTGCACCGGGCGCTGCGCGAACTGACGTCGCAGGGCCATCTCCTGCGCGTCCAGGGAGTCGGCACCTTCGTCGCGCCGCCGAAGCCGCAATCGACGCTGATCGAAGTCAACAACATCGCCAACGAGATCCGCGCCCGCGGCAACAGCCACCGTGCCAAGGTCATCGTGCTCGAAACCTTCGAGCCCGAACCGCAGCTCGTTGCCGCCTTCGAGTTTCCGGCGGCGCAGCCGGTGTTCCATTCGCTGCTGGTGCATTTCGAAAACGAGGTGCCGGTGCAGCTCGAGGAGCGCTTCGTCAATCCCGGGCTGGTGCCGGGTTACCTCGACCAGAATTTCGAGGCGACCACCACCTACGACTACCTGCAGCAATCGACCCCGATGACCGAGGTGGAGCACATCATCTCCGCCATCCATGCCGACGAGGAAACCGCCCGGCATCTGGCAATAGAAACGGGGGAGGCGTGCCTGCTTCTCCACCGCCGCACCTGGTCGGGGGCCAAGGTCGCCACCGTCAACCGCATCATCTATGTCGGCAGCCGCTATTCTCTCGGCAGCCGCTACACGCCGAACGCCGCGGGAACGCATCCATGACAGAAAGCCGCACTGCCGAAATCCGCCGTCTCGCCCGCTCCGACGAGGAGCGCGGCCACGCCCTCCTGGCCAATCTCCTGCGCGATCTCTTCGGGCTGACGGTCGAAAACGTCCGTTTCAACCACGACCAGTACAGCCTGAATTCGCTGAACGGCTTCTTCGATGCCGACGGCAAGGCGTATTTCTTCAAATTCCACCAGGAGGAAGGCGAGGAGGAGATGAGCGGCGAATATTACCGCGCCGATATCCTCGCCAAGGCCGGCCTGCCGGTGGACCAGCCGGTGCACATGTCGGTGCAGCCGGGGGAACAGATCCTGATCTATCGCCGCCGCACCGATCCGCGCTTCTCCGACGTCCTGCGTGCCCTCGATCTCGCGCCCGATCCCTCCGGCGAGACGCTGGCCTTCGACGCCGAGCGCGGTCTTTCGGTCCGCCTGCTCGACGTGATGCGCGAAACGCTGCATCCGGTGACGCCGGAAGCGGTGGCCGAAGAGCCGATCCACCGGTTGTTCTACGAACGCCTGATCGACCCGCGCTCGCAGGCTCTTCCGGGCGGACGCTACGAATCCTTCTACATCGACCAGACGTTCCGCTTCCCCGGCGCGACGCTGGAGTGGGACGATTTTTCCCGCCGCCGGTTCGTCGTCAACGGCCGCCGCTACAAGCGTTCGGTCGGTGAATTGTTCGCGGCTGCGGCTGCACGGCTGAACCCGAGGCGGCTTGCCGATGCCGGCGGCGTCACCGCGCATGGCGACGCACACAATGCCAATGTCTGGTATTCGCTGCAGGATGGCAGGCCTCAGCTTTCCTTCTTCGATCCCGCCTTCGCCGGTCGTGACGTGCCGAGCCTTCTGGCCGAAGTGAAATCGACCTTTCACAACATCTTCGCCGATCCGCTGTGGCTCTGCGATCCCGGCGAGGCCGGCAAGCGTTATTCCGCCGGCGGGCCTCCTGATCATCGACACCGACTGGGATCTGACCTCCGTTCGCCGCGGTCTTCTGAAGGTCAAGGCGGAGACGCTGTGGCGGCCGTTCCTCGCGGAATTGAAATCGAAAGGCCTGTTGCCCGCCGACTGGCGCGATGTCATCCGGCTGGCGCTTTTCCTGTGCCCGACACTGGTGATGAACCTGCGCGCCAAGGCGACTTTGCATACGGAGATTTCGTCCGCCATAGGCTTTTCCGTCGCCGTCATGGTCGGCAGCGAGCCGGAGGAGGGGGAGGATCATGTGTCCGCCTTCCTCGACGCGATCGATCCGGATCAGCCGCAGTAAGTGATTTTCGGGCGGGCAAGCGCAACGGAACCCGCCTTTGCTTGACATTGTGGCAGGGTGAACTAAGGGTCGCGACGATGAAGCGCCCCTTTCTCCGGCGTCACGATCGAGGATCCACGCACGTGCGAATTCTTTCCGAAGCCCATTTCCCCGAATTGCCGAATTATTACCGCGGCAAGGTGCGCGAAAACTACGATCTGCCCGATGGCCGGCGCATCATCATCTCCACCGACCGGCTGAGCGCTTTCGACCGCATCCTCACCTCGATCCCCTACAAGGGCCAGGTGCTGACGCAGACGGCGCGCTTCTGGTTCGAGGCGACGAAGGACATCTGCCCCAACCACGTGCTCGATTATCCGGACCCGAACGTCGTGATCGGCGAAAGGCTGGATATCCTGCCGGTGGAGGTCGTCGTGCGCGGTTATCTCGCCGGCACCACGGGTACCTCGATCCTGACGCTCTACAAGAAGGGCGAGCGCCAGATGTACGGCGTCACCCTGCCGGACGGCATGCGCGACAACCAGAAGCTTCCCGAGGCGATCATCACGCCGACCAGCAAGGCCTTCGACGGCGGCCACGACGAGCCGCTGACACCGGCCGAGATCGTCGGCAAGGGCCTGCTGACGCAGGAGCAGTGGGATACGCTGTCCCGTTACGCACTGGCGCTGTTTGCCCGCGGCCAGCAGATGGCAGCGGAACGCGGCCTGATCCTCGTCGACACCAAATACGAGTTCGGCACCGACAGGCATGGTGTCATCAAGCTCGCCGACGAAATCCATACGCCGGACAGCAGCCGCTACTGGATTGCCGACAGCTACGAACAGGCCTTTGCCGCCGGCACGCGCCCGGCGAGCTTCGACAAGGATTTCGTCCGGGCCTGGGTGGCCGAGCGTTGCGATCCCTACAAGGACGACATTCCGGAAATTCCGCTCACCCTGATCGAGGAGACCTCGAAGGTCTATATTCGCGCCTACGAGGCGATCACCGGCCAGGCCTTCGTGCCCGACGACGGCGGCGAAACGCCCAAGGATCGCGTCCGGCAGAACCTCCGGCCCTATTTTACGCAAGGCTGACGGTTGTCGCGGCGAATGCGGCGTCTTTTGCGCATTCGCCGTACGTTCGTCCTCAAGCAATTGATTTGTAATAGGAACCGAACATGTCTTGCCGACCCGGGAACGAAATGTCCCGGCAAATTCGAAAGGTAAACAAAGCGTTGCTTTGACAGGGCCGGGCGAGATGGGTATCACGAAAACGTGAGGTCTGGCCTGCGGGCGACAGGGAACGGGGACGAATGCGCAAACCGCGGCGGAAGGCTGAGGAGACCCGTGAGGATATCCTGTTGAAGGCGGAAGAACTGTTTCGCGCCGACGGTTTTTCCAAGGTTTCGATTGCCGATATCGCCGCAGCGCTTGGCATGTCCCCGGCCAATGTCTTCAAGCACTACCATAGCAAGACGGCGCTCGCCGTCGCTATCACCGAGCGCCATATCAGCCGCATGTCGGCCCGCCTGGAGAGCCTGGACGACACCGTGCAGGTCTCCGAACGGCTGCTGAAAGTGGCGCAGCGGCTGATGGAAAGCCACCTGGATGATCTGCGCTGCAGCCCCTACATCTTCGAAATGGTGCTGATGACGGCCGATACGGATTTTCCGAGCGGGCGCCTTTACAAGCAGTTGCTGGAAGAAAAATTCGAGGCGATCATCCGCGCCGGTATCGAGGCCGGCATCTATCATTGCCCCGATCCCGCACGAACGGCAAAGGCTGTCAGCGCCGCCCTCGCAAGCGTCCTGCATCCGGTTTTCCTCGTCCGCTCACGGCCGGGAGAACTGCCGGAGCGGTGCGAAGTCGTGGTCGAACTCATTAATGCTGCGCTGCAAAACCCTCTTGATAAGTGACGATTACTGATATACGTCACTTCGGCCTGATCGACTCACCGGTCGCAAAGGCAGGTCTTCACGACGATCGAAGTGTTGCAAAGAGGGGCCGCTCGACGAAAAAAAGCGGCGACCTTGGCGTGCCGGGGAGAATTAACCTTTGTTAAAACTTCGTCAACAACGCAGATTGTCGTTTGGCCGATTGCAGGTTCGTTTTTGAAACCGATGGATGTTATTGATATGATCCGACGCCTTGCCCTGATCGTTACAGCGCTTTCCATGGCCGGTTTCCTTGCCGCCTGCAACGAGCAGCAAGGCGGCAAGGATGCGGGTGCCGCTGCCGGCGCTGCCCAGGTGCCCGATGTTCCCGTCAGTGTCGTGATCATGAAGAAGCAGCCGCTTCCCTTCACATCGATGCTTCCGGGGCGTGCGGTGGCGCTGCAGACGGCCGATATTCGCCCGCAGGTCAGCGGCCTGATCACCTCGGTGGCCTTCAAGGAAGGCAGCACCGTCAAGAAGGGCGACCTGCTGTATCAGATCGAGGACCGCACCTATGCCGCCGCGCTTGCGCAGGCGCAGGCCAGCGTCGCCAAGGCCGAGGCCAGCGTGCCGACCGCCGAGATCAACGTCGCCCGCTACGAGCGGCTGGTCAACAGCGGCGCGACGCAGATCGAATTCGAAAATGCCAAGCTGACGCTTCTCCAGGCAAAGGCGGACGTCGCCTCGGCCCAGGCGGCCTTGCGCGCCGCCGAAATCAACCTGGATTATACCAAGATTCGCGCGCCGTTCGACGGCATAACCAGCGCCACGCAAATCAATGTCGGCAACGTCGTTACTGCCAACCAGGCGAACACGATGATGACGCTGCGCCAGATCGATCCGATCTACATCCAGTTGACCGAATCGAGCACCAACCTGTTGCGGCTGCAGAAGATGCTGGCCTCTGGCGTGCTGCAGGGCGTCGAGCAGGACGCGGTGATCCGGCTGCTTCTGGAAGACGGCTCCGAATACGACAAGCCCGGCACGCTCGACATGTCGGAAATGGCCGTCAGCGAGACGACGGGCACTTATACCATCCGTGCGCTCTTTCCCAATCCGGACCAGCGGATCCTGCCGGGCATGTATGTCCGCGCCACGGTCGAGATCGGCCGCGAGGACGGTTACCTGATCCCGCAGCGGGCAGCGACGCGCGATGCGCGTGGAAAACTTTCGGCGTTGTTCGTGTCGGCCGAAAATGTCGTCGAAAGCCGGACCTTCGAGGATGCCCGCAGCAGCAACAACGCCTGGCTGGTGACCGATGGCATCAAGGATGGCGACAAGCTGGTCGTCGATGGCTTCCAGAGCATCGGCCCCGGCCGCAAGGTCATTCCGACCGAAGTGACGATCGACAAGAACGGTCTCGTGGTGGAGCCTGAGCCTGCCGCAGCGACGCAGTAGACAGACGTGCCCGTTTCTCGTTTTCCGATTATCTAGGACGCCAGGACAATCGCATGGCTCATTATTTCATTCGACGCCCGATCTTTGCCTGGGTCATCGCGATCGTGATCATGCTGGGCGGCGCCCTGGCGATCGTCACGCTTTCGATATCGCAATATCCCGAAATCGCACCGACGACGGTGCGCATCACCGCCGCCTATAACGGCGCCAGCGCCGAAACCGTCGAAAAATCGGTGACGACGCTCATCGAAGACGGCATGACAGGCCTTGACGACCTGACCTACATGACCTCGTCGTCGACGACGGGCCGTGCCGAAGTCACCCTGACGTTCGGCAATACGGCCGATCCCGACATCGCCCAGGTTCAGGTGCAGAACAAGCTGCAACTGGTGCAGTCGCAATTGCCTGACGTCGTGCAGCAGGCCGGCATCACCGTCTCCCGCTCGACGTCGAGTATCCTGATGGTCGGCGCCCTGGTCTCGACCGACAGCAAGCGTGCCTCGGTGGATCTCGGCGACCTGGTGTCCACCCAGATCGAGGACCAGATCAAGCGTCTCGAAGGCGTCGGCAGCGTCAATATCTTCGGGTCCGGTTATGCGATGCGCATCTGGCTCGATCCGTTCAAGCTGCAGAAGTACCAGCTGACGCCGGCGGACGTCACCGCGGCCATCCAGGCGCAGAACACCCAGGTGTCCGTCGGTGCGCTCGGTGCCCAGCCGCTCCAGGAAGGCCAGCAGATCAACATCACGATCACCGCCCAGAGCCAGCTGAACACGGTGGGCGAGTTCGAATCGATCATCCTCAAGGTCGAAAAGGACGGCGCGACGGTGCGCCTCAGCGACGTCGCCCGCATCGAGATCGGTCAGGAAAGTTATGGCGGCGGCACACGCGCCAACCGACTGCCGGCCACCGGCTTTGCCGTGAACCTGGCGACGGGTGCAAACGCCCTCGATACGGCCGCCCGCGTCAAGGACGCCCTGGCTGCGATCGCGCCGAGCCTGCCGGACGGCGTCGAAATCCAGTATCCATACGACACGACGCCGTTCGTCAAGCTGTCGATCGAAAAGGTGGTGCACACGCTGATCGAAGCGATCGTGCTCGTTTTCGTCGTGCTTCTGATCTTCCTGCAGAACCTGCGGGCAACCATCATTCCGATGATCGCCGTGCCGGTCGTCCTCTTGGGAACGTTCGGGATTCTGGCGATAACCGGATATTCGATCAACACATTGACCATGTTCGCGATGGTTCTCGCCATCGGCCTGCTGGTCGACGATGCCATCGTCGTCGTCGAAAACGTCGAACGCATCATGAGCGACGAGGGCTTGTCGCCCTTGGAGGCGACGGAAAAGTCGATGGGCGAAATCACCGGCGCCATCATCGGCATCGCGCTGGTACTGACCGCCGTGTTCATCCCCATGGCGTTCTTCGGTGGCTCGACGGGCATCATCTACCGGCAGTTTTCCGTCACGATCGTTTCGGCCATGCTGCTGTCGGCCGTCGTCGCCATCGTGCTGACGCCGGCGCTCTGCGCCACGATGCTGAAACCGATCGACCACCACAAGAAGAAGCGTGGCCCCGGCGCCTGGTTCAACCGCGGCTTCGATGCGACGACGAACGGTTATGTCGGCACCATCGGCGTGCTGCTCCGCTGGCCGATCAGCGTCATGCTGACCTTCCTGATCGTCGTCGGCGGCTGCGCCTACCTGTTCACCAAGCTGCCGAGCTCGTTCCTGCCGCAGGAAGACCAGGGCGTGCTTCTGACGATCATCCAGACGCCGACGGGTTCGACGACCCAGCGCACCGAAGCGGTGCTCAAGAAGGTCGAGGACTATTTCCTGGAGAAGGAAAAGGACAATATCGACGCGGTGTTCGGCGTTCTCGGCTTCTCCTTCAGCGGCACCGGCCAGAACAACGCCATCGTCTTCACCAAGCTCAAGGATTTCGATCTTCGAAGCCATCCCGAGCAGTCGGCGCAGGCGATCGTCGGTCGTGCCATGGGCTACTTCTTCACGTTGCGCGACGCGCAGGTCTTCCCGCTGGCACCGCCGGCCATTCCCGGCCTCGGCACGTCGAGCGGCTTCTCCACCTATCTGGTCGATGGCGGCAAGCGCGGCAACGACGCGCTGACGGCAGCGTCGAAGGAATTGATCCAGCAAGGCAATGCCAGCGGCAAGATCGTCGCGCTGCGCTCCAACAGCCGTGATGCGGAAACGCAGATGAAGATCCTCCTGGATCAGGAAAAGCTCGGCGCCATGGGCGTGGAGCTTGCCAGCGTCAATGCCATGCTATCGACGATCTTCGCCGGCCGCGACGTCAACGATTTCACGCTCAACAATGAGTTGAAGCCGGTCTATGTCCAGGGCGATGCGCCGTTCCGCATGCAGCCGGATGACCTGAACAATTGGTATGCCCGCAACAACCAGGGTGAAATGGTGCCGTTCTCGGCCTTCAGCTCGATCGAATGGGTGAATGGTCCGCCGTCGCTCGCCCGCTTCAACGGCACCAGCGCCATTTCGCTGGATGGCAGCGCGGCGCCCGGCGTCAGCTCCGGTGATGCCATGGACGAGGTCGAGCGCCTGACCGCGCAGATGGGTGGTGGATACACGGTGGCCTGGCAGGGCATCTCCTATCAGGAACGCTTGTCCGGCTCGCAGGCGCCGATGCTGTACGCACTGTCGGTTCTGGTCGTATTCCTGTGCCTTGCCGCACTTTACGAAAGCTGGTCGATTCCGTTCTCGGTGATCATGGCCGTGCCGATCGGCGTGCTCGGCGCGCTTGCCGCCGCGCTGCTCTTCGGCCAGTCGAACGACGTCTACTTCAAGGTCGGGCTTCTGACGACCATTGGTCTGGCGGCGAAAAACGCCATCCTGATCGTGGAATTCGCCAAGGACCGGCAGGCGACGGGCATGGGCATCATCGATGCGACGATGGAGGCGGCGAAGCTGCGCCTGCGGCCCATCGTGATGACCTCGCTGGCGTTCATCCTCGGTGTCGTGCCGCTGGCAATCGCCAAGGGGGCCGGTTCGGCCGCGCAGAACGCCATCGGTATCGGCGTTCTCGGCGGCATGCTGTCTGCCACCGTGCTCGGGATCTTTTTCGTACCGTCATTTTTCGTTGTCGTTCGACGCGTATTCAGTCGTGCAAAAAGTTAATTTCTTCTGTACGGCCGAAAGCCGGATGGTAAGTTGACCTTGGGAATACCGGGTGATTCCGGAGCCCGCGAAGAGGGCGGCAGCCGAAAATCCATGACGGGTTTTAAACAGACGAACTATAAAGTGTGTAGGATAATATGATGATATCCCTTCGTGTCGCCGCTCCCTTCACCATCGCGCTTCTGCTTTCGGGTTGCGTCGTGGGTCCCAACCACACGCCGCCCGAAATTGCCCTGCCCGGTAAATTTGCCGAAGGCAGCAAACAATCGAATGGCGACGTTTCTATGGCCGCCTGGTGGTCTGCCTTCAACGACCGCCGGCTGAGCGGCCTTGTCGATAGCGGCCTGGCGCAAAATCTCACGGTTCTGCAGGCGATCGAGCGGATCAACGCTGCGTCGGCCAGCGTCACCGTGGCGGCGTCCAGCGGTCTGCCGAGCCTCAACGCAGGCGCTTCCGAGGATGTCAGCGGTCAGGGCGGCAAATTGCGCAATCAGAAGGACGTGCGTTCGACGACCTCTGGCGGGCTTTCGCTTTCCTGGCTTCTGGATTTCTTCGGTCAGGTCAAGCGTTCGAAGGAAAGCGCGCAGGCGTCGCTCGATGCGGCTTACGCCAATGTGGACGTCGCACGGCTGGCGCTGTTGTCCGATCTCGTCGCGACCTATATCGACGCGCGTTATTATCAGGAACGGATCGAGCTTGCCCGCAAGAACCTGAAGTCGCGCCAGGAAACGCTGGCGCTGACCCGCTTCCAGCTGGAAGCAGGCGCCGCTTCGCGGCTCGACGTCGTGCAGGCCGAAGGCCTCGTCAACTCGACGCTTTCCGACATTCCGGGCCTCGAAACGCAGTTCCGCGTTTCGGCCCATCACATCGCCACACTGCTCGGCCTTCCCGCCTCGACGCTCATCAGCGATATGCAGAAGCCCGCACGCCAGCCGGTGGCCCGCTTCCGGCCACGCGCCGGTGTCCCTGCGGATCTGATCCGCAACCGTCCGGATATCCGCCGCGCGGAACGCGAACTGGCCGCAGCTGTCGCCGATATCGGCGTCGCCGAGGCACAGCTGTACCCGACGATCACGCTCGGCGGTTCGATTTCTCCGTCCTACATCGGCTCCAAGTCGGTCAAGGGCGCCTTGACCAGCTGGTCGTTCGGTCCGAGCCTGAACCTGCCGGTCTTCGACGGCGGTCGCCTGCGCGCCAATGTCGATATCACCGAATCGAATGCCCGCAACCAGTACCTCGCCTGGAAGGCGGCCGTATTGCAGGCAGTCGAGGAGGTCGAAAACGCGCTTGCTGCGGTGTCCCGCGATGCGCGTACGGTCGAGGCGCTGCGCGCCGAAGTGAAGTCCTACGAAGAAGCCCTGCAGCTCTCGACGGCGAGCTACAAGGACGGCGCGTCCTCGCTGCTCGACGTTCTCGACGCGCAGCGGTCGGTCTCCGATGCCCAGGCGCGCTTGGCCCAGGCAGTGCAGCAGATGGCCAAGGATTATGTTTCGCTCAACGTCGCCATCGGCGGCGGTTATGCACCGGAAGCCAAGACGAACTGATCGCGCGGCCATCCGTTGACGATCCTGCGAGGCGCGGAGCGATCCGCGCCTTTTTCGTGCGCCGGTTCGGAACCGAAGTCTTTCTGCGGGCGTTTTGGGTTGCAGAAGACAGCAATCCGGAAAGGAAATGCGATGACCGTGACGACGATCGAGCTGAAGATCAGCGATATCCTGGACGATCCGGCACTGCCGAAGGAAAAGAAGATCGCCAAACTCCAGAAGCTGGAAGAAGAAGCCCGTGCCCTGCAGCGCGCCGCCACCGAAAGCCCGATGGTCGACGACGACGGCTGGCAGAGCGACCTGCGCCTGGTCGAAAAGGCCTTGGGGCGACTGGGCGAAGACACGGCCAAGACAGGCGCGGCGACGCTGTAGGAGTTTCCGGATCGAAGACCTGTCAGATCAGGGTCGGTGCTTCTGCGCCGGCCTTTTTATTTGAGCGGCAGCTGGGCGGCGAGGAGTTCACGCGTATAGGCCTGCTGCGGACGGTCGAACACGTCTTCCACGGTGCCCGTTTCGACGATGCGTCCGTGGCGCATGACGGTCACCTGATCGGCAATCGCTTCGACGACGGCCAGGTCGTGACTGATGAAGAGAAACGCCGTGCCGAACTTTTCACGCATATCCATGATGAGGTTGAGAACCTGCGCCTGCACCGACAGGTCGAGCGCGGAGACGGGCTCGTCGGCGACCACCAGTTTTGGCCGGGTGATTAATGCCCGGGCAAAAGCGATGCGTTGCCGCTGACCGCCGGAAAATTCGTGCGGAAAGCGATCGAGAGCATCGGCCGAAAGGCCGACTTGGCCGAGACTATCGACGACCTTTTGCCGGACCTCGTCGCTGCGCGGTTTCTGTTCCAGCACATGCAACGGCTCGGCGACGATCCGTGCCACCGTGTAGCGCGGATCGAGGGACGCCAGCGGGTCCTGGAACACCATCTGGAAATCGCGGCGTCGTCGTTTCAAGACCCTGGCAGGCAGGGAGAACAACGACTGACCTTCGAGGAAGATATCGCCTGTTGTCGGCCGGTCGAGCGCCATGACGATCCGCGCCAACGTCGATTTGCCTGAGCCGCTTTCCCCGACCAGCCCATGAATGCTGCCGGCCGAAACGGAAAATGAGACATTGTCGAGCGCCGTAAAAGGTGGCTCAAGGCCAAAGGGCGTTCGGCCGCCATAGACGCGGGTGATGCCGCGGATGTCGAGAAGGGCCATCACACGCTCTCCGTCGTGAGGGCGCGCAGACAGCGCACGCCCCTCGCGGCGCCGAAGGCCCGCCACCCTGGCTCATCCTGCGAACATAGGGGTATCTCGTCCGGACAGCGCCCGGCAAAACGGCAGCCGGGTGGCAGGTGGGCAAGGGAGGGCACGGTGCCGCGGATGCTCGCCATGCGGCGGCCTCTTCCCGTCCGGCCGGGCAGCGCGGCCAGCAGGCCGCGCGTGTAAGGATTGCGGGGATCGCCAAGGACATCGGCAGTCTCGCCTTCCTCCATCCTCGTTCCGGCATACAGCACCAGCATCCGGCTTGCCATGTGGGCGACGACGCCGAGATTGTGGCTGACCAGCATCAGCGCCATGTCTTTCTCGCGGACGAACTCCGTCAGGATACCGAGCACTTCCCGCTGCACCGTGGCATCGAGCGCCGTTGTCGGCTCGTCGGCGATCAGCAGTTCCGGTTCGAGCGCCAGGGCGATGGCGATGCCGACACGCTGGCGCTGCCCGCCGGACAGCTCATGTGGATAATCGTCCGCCCGCCGGACGGCCTGGTCGATCCTCACCCTATCAAGCAGTTCGATGGCCTGCCGGCGCGCCTCGCGCCAGCTGTTTCCGCGATGCAGGACGATGCCTTCGGCAACCTGGTCGGCGATCGTCATCGCCGGATTGAGGGCCGCCGTCGGCTCCTGGAAGATCATGCCGATGCGGCTGCCGCGGATGCGACAGAGGCTTTTGTCGTCGAGGCCTGTCAGCGGCTTGCCATCGAAAAGGATCTGTCCGGACACCACGGCGCTTTCCGGCAGAAGGCCGATGACCGCAAGCGACAATATCGTCTTGCCCGACCCCGATTCGCCGACGATGCCGAGCGTCTCGCCACGCCCGATGGCAAAGGAGATATCACTGAGGATCGGCAGCAGCCGGCCATCGGCAAGCCGCAGCGAAACCGCAAGATCGTCGACGCGCAGCAGGGGAGCGGATGTCAAGCGTGCCCCCTTTGCCTTGGGTCGAGACGGTCGCGCAGGCCATCGCCGATCAGGTTGAAACCGAGCACGGAGAGGGCAACAGCAAGGCCGGGGAGGATGGCCAGCCATGGGGCAACGCGCAAAAAGGTCTGCGATTCCGCCAGCATCCGCCCCCAGCTGGGTGCCGGCGGCGGCAGGCCGAGGCCGAGGAAGCTGAGGCCGGCCTCCGTCAGGATCGCCAGTCCCAGCTGGATCGTCACCTGCACGATGATCGGCCCGACGATGTTGGGCAACACATGCTGCCACGATATCAGCAGCGCTCCCTTGCCGGCAGCCCGGGCGGCGAGGATGAAGTCGCGCGTCCAGACCTGCCGCGCCGCGCCGACGGTGATGCGCGTAAACACCGGCACCATGAAGGTGGCGATCGCAAAAATGGCCGTCCAGCGTCCCGGCCCGATGAAGGCGCCGAGCATCATTGCCGAGAGAATCGGCGGCACGGCGAAGATCACGTCGCAGCCGCGCATGGTGACGGTCTCCAGAACTCCCCGCCATGCGGCGGCGGCAAGCCCGATGACCACGCCGATGCCGGCGCCGAGGGCGACGGCGAACAAAGCGATCGACAGGGAATTCCATGCCCCGGCCATCAGCATCGACAACACGTCGCGGCCATACTGGTCCGTACCGAGCAGCCCGACCTCGAAGGGGGGCTTGAGTTTGTGCATGATCTGCATTTTCGACGGCGGGAAGGGCGTCCAGACGAGCGAGACAAGGGCGACGCCGGCCAGAAGCAGGATGAGCGTCAGCCCGGTTGCCAGCGGGCCATGGCGCCGCAGCCGAAAGCCTGCGGCCCCTCTCGTGGCCGGGCCGGCGCCGCTCATGAAAACGCCTTTTCGCTGCGCAGGCGCGGATCGAGCCAGAGATAGGAGAGATCCACCAGGAAATTCACCACGATGACCAGGGCGGCGAAGAACAGCACGACGTCCTGCATCACGACGATGTCCCGTTGCGACAATGCCTGATAGGCGAGCCGCCCGAGACCCGGCAGGTTGAAGACGTTTTCGATCAGCACCGCGCCGGCGACCAGGAAGGTGAATTGCAGCCCGAGCATGGTCACCACCGGGACCATGGCATTGGGAACGGCATGCCGCCACAGCGCAGCGCGGCGCGAAAGCCCCTTCGCCCTTGCCGCCCGCACGAAATCTTCGTCGAGAACATCCAGCACGGCCGTTCGGGTGACGCGGGTGAGCACGCTTGCCTGCGGCAGCGCCAGCGCCAGCGCCGGCAGGAGCAAAGCGTGCACGGCCGCAAAAGAACCGGCACGCCAGCCGGGAAAACCACCGGCCGGCGTCCAGCCGAGCTGCATGGAAAACAGGAGGATCAAAAGCAGCCCCATCCAGAATGCCGGTACGGCAATGCCGGCCTGCGCAAACAGCGTGGCGGCAAGGTCGACCAGGCCGTTGCGCTTCGCCGCGGCGGTTACGCCGAGCGGCAAGGCGATGAGCACGGACAGCAGGATCGCCATTGCCGCGAGCGGCAGGGTCACGGCCAGTCTTTCGATGATCAATCCGGCGACGGGCACGCCATAGGTATGCGACTGGCCGAGATCGCCTTGCAGCACGCCGCCGAGCCACTGCAGATACCGTAGCAGCAGCGGTTGATCGAGGCCGAGCTGTTGCCGCAGCGCGGCCAGTGTATCGGCGCTGGCCGAGGTGCCGAGCATGATTGCCGCCGGATCGCCCGGCAGCAGCGCCATCACCAGGAATATCAGCGTCGAGACGGCGAGAAGCGTCAGCAGCAGCCCGACGAACCGGCGCACCATCAGGATGATCATGCCGGCCCGCCATGGATCTTGCCGTGCCGCATGCCGCTCATTCCGTCCAATAGACCTCCGCGAGCACGTTGGAAGGAATGGGTTCGTCCTCCCACAGGCCTTTCAGCCGCTTGTCCCAGACGCCGAGCTTCGGCATGACGAACAGGAAAAGCGCCGGCACGTCGTCGGCGAGGATTTTTTGGGCCTCCTGATAGAACTTGTCCTGCCCCGCGGCATCCGGCGTCTGCTCAATCTGGCTTATCGCCGCATCGAAAGCCGGGTTGCGATAGTTGAAATAATAGGGATCGCGGGAATAGATATCGATGTCCATCGGTTCTGCATGGGCGACGATGGTCATGTCGTAGTCGCGGCCGGTGAAGACGTCCTGGACCCATTTGGCCGGAAATTCGGTCGGCTCTATGGTCATCGTCACGCCGATCTCCGCCAGCAGCGCCTGCATGACTTCCGCCGTGCGTGCCGCATAGGACATTTGCGGCGCCTTGATCGTGAAGCTGAAGCCGTTGGGATAACCCGCCTCGGCCAGCAGCGCCTTGGCCTTTTCGGGGTCATAGGGATAAACGCCGGTGAGATCGACATAGGCGCGGTCGTTCGGGGTGTAATGGCTGCCGATCGGCGTGCCGAAACCCGACCATGCCCCTTCGATGATCGTCGTGCGGTCAAGCGCCATCATCAGCGCCTGGCGCACCCGCTTGTCGTCGAACGGCTTGCGGCTGTTGTTCATGCCCGCCACCACTTTGAGTTCCGTATCGCCGACGACGGTGATCAGCCGTTCGTCGCCGTCGAAGGAACTCATCAGTTCGGGGGCGCCGAATTCCGGAAACGCATCGACATCGCCGGAAACCAGTGCGGCGGATTGCGCCTGCGGATCGCTGATGAAACGGAAGGTGACCGTTTCGAGCTTGACTGAAATTTCCTTGTTCCAATAGCCGGGATTGCGCTTCAGCTCGACCCGGTCTCCCTTGGCCCAGCGGACGAAGACGAACGGGCCGGTGCCGACCGGCGTCGTCTTGTTGTTCGCCGCACTTTTTTCGCCGACGATCACCGAAGACGGCCAGGCGAGCCAGTAGAGCAGGCTGCCGGCCGGCTGCTTCAGGCGGATCACCAGCGTTTGCGGGTCTTCCGCCTCGACGGTGTCGACCGAAGCGAAGAACCGTTTCTGCGGATTGACCGAATCGGCGGCGCGGGCGCGATCGATCGATGCCTTGGCGACGCCGGCGGTGAAGGCCTCGCCGTCATGGAAGGTGACGCCGCTGCGCAACGAGAAGCGGTAGGTCAGCCCATCGGGGGAGATTTCCCAGGACGAGGCGAGCTGCGGCTTGATCTTGCCGTCGCGATCGATGGTCACGAGGCCTTCGAAGATGTTCTGCCAGGTGACCTGGCCGATGGCGACGGGTGCCGCGATCGTCGGATCAAGCCCGGCGGGCTCGATGGTCATGCCGATGGCAAGATCTGTGCGCGGCGCGGCTGCGGCCATCGTGGTCAGCAGCAGGCAAAAGATGGCGGTGGCGGAAACCAGAACTTCCGAGATCGACCGAACAAAACGTGCCATTCAACTTGTCCATCTGCTCATCGACGTATCTTCGGGGAAATACTGTCATTTCAAGGCGGAAGAGACAACGGCGAATGTCCGGCCGGCCGCTTTGTCCCCACGTCAGAAGTCGAAGGGGTGTTGCGCGCCGAACCGGTCGCGCCAGGCGGGCTGGCTGCCGGCATGGGGGAGGGCGCTGGCGGTGAAGACGCCGCGGGCGATGGCGCGCGCCATCACCGCTGTTGCCGCGTGGCACAAGGCAAGGACATCCGCCATGCCGTCGATGGGGCGTCGGCCGGTCGCCGCGGAAAACACCGTGTCGCCGTCGAGCGGCAGGTGGGCCGGCAGGATCGCCCGGGCAAGGCCGTCATGGGCGGTGATCGACAGACGGTGGACCTGTGCCTTGGTCAGCACCGCATCCGTCACCACGAGGGCGATGGTTGTGGCCGTCGTAGAGGCGCCCTTGATCTGCATCGCCGTGTCGGCCGCATCGAATCGTTGCGGCATGCCGAGGCCGCCGAATTCATTGTCGCGCTCGAAGGGTGCCGCCCAGAACTGCGGGCCGGCGCCGATCGTCGCCGAACCGAGCGCGTTGACCACCGCAAGCGCGGCGACGACATGGCCGCTCGTGGTCCGGACGCTGGCCGAGCCCAGGCCGCCCTTGAGCGTTGCCGTGGTGGCGCCTGTGCCGGCGCCGACGGTGCCGAGGGCAAAATCGCCGGTGCGGGCCGCGGTGAAGGCGGCATAACCGAGGTCGCGATAGGGGGAGTGCAGGCCCCAATCCTTGTTGCCGCCGTTGAGCAGGTCCATGACGATCGCCTGCGGCACGATGGGCACGCGGACATTGCCGACCGGAAAACCGCGGCCCGCTTCGCGCAATCCGGCCTGTACGCCGCCGGCCGCATCGAGGCCGAAGGCCGAGCCGCCGGACAGCACGAAGGCATCGACCTCGCTGACGGTCATGGCCGGGTCGAGAAGATCGGTGTCGCGGCCGCCGGGTGCCCCGCCGAGCACGCTGCCGGACGCGGTGGCTGGTCTGTCGAAGACGATGGCCGTGACACCGGAACCGAGCGTCAGGTCGGTGGCATGGCCAACGGAAACGCCCTCGACATCGGTCAGAAGATTATGCCATTCGCTCAAGATGCTGCCTCCCGCTCCAAGGCCTGCGGCGATCCTTCGGATTCGCCGCTCACGCTATGTTTTGCAGCATGTCATGACCGCAAACCGCCAGGCATTTTTGCGCAACATGCTGCAGGCCCCATACCGGCCTTCGATCGGGTGGATCATTGCGATATCGAGCGCCGATGGAAAGCCTTGCCGGCTCTCCATTCACGTCTTTCTTGCTTCACGCCTGCCGGTAGACGCAATCGCCGCCGATCCAGGTGCTCTGCATGTCGAGATCGGGCGTCAGGACAACGAAGCTGGCATGCTGGCCGGTTTTCAGGCTGCCGTAGCGATCCTGCAGGCCGACGGCTTCGGCCGGATAGAGGCTTGCCATGCGCAAGGCCTCGTCCAGCGACAGCCCGAGCTTTTCGTGGATGAAGCGCACGGAGGACAGCATGTCGATATCGGCGCCGGCCAATGTCCCGTCCGCCAGCGTCAGCCGCCCGCCCTCGCGCAAAATTTCCCGGCCGTTGAGCGTAAAACTCTTCAGCTCCGTGCCGATCGTCGACATGGCGTCGGTGACCAGGAAGATCTTTCCCGGTCCCTTCTTGGCCCGCAGCGCGATGCCGATCGAGGCTGGATCGACATGGAAGCCGTCGGCGATCAGGCCGGCGAACAGCGATGCGGTTTCCAGCGCCGCGCCGACGACGCCCGGCTGGCGGTGGCCGAGGGGGCTCATGGCGTTGAACAGATGCGTCACCATGCGGGCACCGGCCGCCGCGTAGGAGACGGCGGTGTCGTAGGTGGTATCCGTGTGGCCGAGGCTGACGATGAAGCCGGCCGCAGCCAGCTTTTCCACCTGGGCGATGGTGACGTTTTCCGCCGCGACGGTAATCAGCAGCGCCTCGAAGCTGCCCTTGCAGGCGAGAAGGCGGTCGAGATCGGTATCCGTCATCGGCCGGATCAGGGCCGGATCGTGCGCACCCTTGCGGGAGAGGGAAAGATGCGGGCCTTCGAGATGCAGGCCGAGGAAGCCCGGAACATGCATCTCCCTGGCCTGCTTGCCGGCGGCGATGGTCGCGGCCGTGATCTCAGGCGTATCGGTGATCAGCGTCGGCAGCAGAGCCGTGGTGCCGAACCTGGCGTGCGCGGCGCAGATCTGCCGGATGCCATCCACCGTCGGTTCGCTGTTCAGCATGACGCCGCCGCCGCCATTGACCTGCAGGTCGATGAAGCCGGGGACGAGAAGGCTGCCTGCGGCATCGACACGCTCCGCATCTGCGGGAAGGTCGGTTGCTACAGCCAGCGACTCGATGAGGCCGTTGGAAAAGACGAGCGCCTTGTCTTCATGCCAGTTTTGGCCGTCGAAGATGCGCGCGCCGGTGATTGCCGTCCTGCTCATCGGGTTTCTGTCACTTTCTTCAGCGCCGCGGGGGCATCCGGGTTGAAGCCGCGCGAGCGGGACCAGGCCTCGACGAAACCATAGAACGGCAGGATCAGCGCCAGCGCGTCGGTCAGCGGATGGCCGGTGGCGACGAAGGGCAGCGGCCGGGCCTTCTTGACCTTGTCGGATGTCGCGAAAACCAGGCCGCCCTTGTCGGCAAGGCTGTCGGCGATATCGGTGACCGAGCCTTCGGCGGCATCGCGGGCCGCGAAGGTGATGACGGGGAAGTTGGAGCTGACGAGCGCGACGGGGCCGTGCAGCACTTCCGCAGCCGAATAGGCCTCGGCATGCACTTCCGACGTTTCCTTGAATTTCAGCGCCGCTTCGCCGGCGATGGCAAGCGCCGGGCCGCGGCCCAGCATGTAGAGCGATTCCGCTCCGGCCAGCGCCAAAGCGAGTTCGTCCCATTCGAGCTCGACGGCGCGCTGCAGGTGGCCCGGCAGTTCGGCGACGGCGCGGCGCAGCTCATCGTCGTTGGTCCATTCGGCCAGAACGGCAAGACCGGCGACGACGGAGTTGACGTAGGATTTCGTCGCGGCGACGGCGAGTTCCGGCCCGGCGCAGATATCCAGCGCATGCGAGCAGGCCGATGCCATCGGCGAGGGCAGGGTGTTGGTGAGCGCGATGGTGACGGCGCCGGCATCGGTGGCCGCCTGCGCCATGGATACGATGTCGGGGCTCTTGCCGGATTGCGAAATGGCGATCGCCGCCCCGCCCGCCAGCTTCAGGTTGGTCTTGTAGATGGAGGCGAGCGACGGGCCGAGCGAGGCGACGGGCCGGCCGGCCTGCAGTTCCACCGCGTATTTGATGAAGTGGGCGGCGTGGTCGGAAGAGCCGCGGGCGATGGTGATCAGGAAGGCCGGATCCTTTTCGCGCAGCGCCTGGCCGGCCGCGGCCAGCACCGGCGCCGAGTTGTCAAGCAGGCGGGCGACGGCCTGCGGGATTTCACCGATCTCGCGGCTCATATGGGTTTGCATCGTCATGCCTTTCATTCAGTTGATCATG
>Ga0066256_1002474_pt1 | contig 20318 bp, 5 predicted proteins | sample ThiBio_1000_biof_FD_87107 | JGI IMG/M metagenome (GOLD analysis project Ga0066256, IMG submission 87107) | Wastewater bioreactor microbial communities from Cape Town, South Africa - Thiocy_expt_1000_biof (version 2) | ecosystem: Engineered > Bioreactor > Thiocyanate-remediating >... | reverse complement strand
GCAGCAGCGCGGCACGGTCGCCGCGCCCGCCACCTGCCATGCCACGCGGCCTGCGACGGGGGGAGTCAGGGCTGAGTAGCGGCCTGGAGGACGATGAGGATGACGACGTGGAGTCTGACGACGAGGAGCGTGGGGTAGGGTTCACCGGCGATGCGTCGCGTGGCGACCCGTTGGCTGCCGCCCTGCGTGCCGGCCCGCTGCCACCCCTTGCACTGCCTTCCGGCGCCGCTGCTGTTGGCGTGGCTGCTGGTGTGATTGCTGGCGCTGCTGCTGCTGGTGGTAAGGCTGCCGCGCCACGCAAGGCAGGCGTACGGTTCGCTGCGCCAGAAGACTCGTCGGATGACGACATGCCGTCAGCGATTGTGCCCATTATGGACCGGAGTGGTGGCGGCGGCGGCGTCGGTGGCGGCGGCGGCGGAAGCGGGTTGGCGGGCGGACCGGGCGGTGTGGAAGGCGGGGCGGGCGGCCCGCCGCCCACCATGGCGACGCCCACCCTGACGCCCGCGCAGCTAAAGTTCCGGCCGGTACCTGAGCGAACGGGCGTGCCAGCTGCGCCCTCCTCCCGCCCCGACGCACCTGACACGGACGACTCGCTGCGCCGCATTTCTGTGGTGCTGGTGCAGCACATCCACCGCGCGGAGCGCGTGGCACTAGGCATGGGCGTTGCAGACTCCACGCCGCCACTCAACCGCCGGCACCAGGGCGGTGGCAGCAGTGGCGGCCGTGGTGTTGCATCGCGCGCGGTGCGTGGCGGCGGCCCCGGTGGCGGTGGCGGTGGGGGTGACGGCGCTGGTGGTGCCGACGAGGTGGTCGGTAGCGGGTTGGCGGCGCTGATGCAGCGGTTTGCACTGTTCCTGCAGGCACGCACCACCACCAGTCGCACGCCCTACGGCGGTGTAGCGGCGGGCGCCGCGTCGCTGAACGCGCCCTCGTCGCCGCTGGAGCCCGACCTCGTGTCGTCAGACAGTGACGATAGCGACGACGGCGCGGGGGCGCGAGGGCGGCGCGGAGCCACTGCCGCCGGCCCTGCTGCTGCTACCACCGGCGGGCGCCGCATTGAGGTGGAGGAGTACGAGGAGGCAGAGGTGCCGGGCGCGGCGCCGCCCGACTCGGTGGAGGCCATGTACGACGGCGAGGTGGAGGGCGATGACTTTCATGAGGCGCGCTACCTGCGGCCGCAGTACACGCTGGTGCAGTCGGACGCCGGCTTCCTGCCGGGGTTTGGTGGCGGCATCACCCTGCGCCGCCTGCGCTACACCTTCCCCAACCCCACCTCCGACGACGTGTACGTGTTCATGAAGCAGCTGTTCCACCGCGCGCACCTCACCGCGGAGGCGTGCATTGTGTCGCTGGTGTACGTGGAGCGGCTGATGGAGGTGGGCCGCACGCAGCTGCGCGCGCACAACTGGCGGCCCATTGTGTTGGTCGGCCTGCTGCTGGCGTCCAAGGTGTGGGACGACCTGAACTCGTGGAGCGTGGAGTTCGCCGCCATCTACCCGCAGTACACCGTGCACGCCATCAACACCATGGAGCGCCTGTTTGTGTCGCGCCTCGGCTTCAACCTCTTCATCTCCGGCTCCGTGTACGCGCGCTACTACTTTGCGCTGCGCGCGCTCAACGAGCAGCGCTCCTTCCGCCAGCGCTACATGAACATGGTGGGCGGCACCGCCGCGCCCATCGCCATGGTGAAGCGCATCGAGGACAGCTCCAAGGGCCTGCGCGACGCGCTGTACTCCCGCAGCGTGTGATTGGTTAGGTTACTACACATGTGTCTGGCCTGTTGTCTCGTCTCGCTGCTTGCCGGCGGTGCGTGTGTCCGTTGTTTGATTATTCGGATTGTTCAGTTGATGGCCGGGTACGCGTTTAGGTGCCCCCTTCAAATCATGTGCGCGCGTCTCCTCCCGTGCCCTGCATGGCATCCAGAAGGGCCAGGGCCGCGACGGGCGTGCCGCACACGGCACAGAACGGCGTGCAAATGCCTGCCAAGTACGGTGCGGCGGCGTCCGCGGCTGTTGTTGCATCGTGCGCGGCGCAGCTGCCCGCCCACGCCGTGCCGCAGGTCGGGCATGCCGTGGGTAGCGGCAGCGCGGGTGGTGGGGCTGGCTCGTGCACCTCTACCGCCGCTGCTGTTGCGGGCTGTGCCGTCTCTACTGACGCTGCGGGGGGTGTCAGCCCCAGAAGCCGTGCCGCTGCCGCCTGCAGCTCCTGCTTCTCGCGCGCGCCAGCCAACACGGAAGCGGCATCCAAGCCGCGTGTGCCGCACGCCGCCACCACCACGGCGCGCAGCTGCTTCCCTGTCAGCGTAAGGAGTCCATCGTATGTGTCGGGCAACACAACCGCTGGCGCTGGTGCCGGGGCCGGTGCCGGTGCAGGTGCCGGCGCTGGTGCTGGCGCTGGTGCTGGCGCTGGCGCGGGTGCGGACCCAAACGGGTTGCCAGCGGCGCTAGCAGCCGCAGCAGGAGCCGGTACCGGCGCCGGTGCAGGAGCAGCACCAAAGGGGTTCCCGGCAGCGCCATGCCGGTCAGTCGCACTTGCCACCCGAGCGCCACTCCCAAATGGATTCCCATGCATTGGCGCCGGCGCTGGGGTCGGCACTGGCGCTGGCACAGGTGCTGGCACCGGCGCGGCCACCGGCGCGGCCACCGGCGCAGCTCCAAAGGGGTTGCCTGCCGCAGCAGCTGGGCGCACGACGGCGGGCGCGTCGCCGAATTGGTTCCCCCTTGCCGCTGGCGGCGGCACAGTGGAAGCGGCCACAGGCGCAGGCACTGGCGTTGGCGCAGGCACCGGCACAGCCACGGGCGCCGGCGCAGGCGCTGGCACAGGTGCTGGTGCAGCTCCAAACGGGTTGGTCGTCGTAGATGCTACAGGCGCAGCAGCAGGGGCAGCGGACACCGGCGGCGCGCCAAACGGGTTCCCCGCGCTTGATTTCTGCACGCCGGCGGCAGGTACGGCAGGCGCTGGAGCGAGAGGCGGCGCGGCGGCGCGTGGCACAGGCGCCTCCCCACCAGCTGGTCCCCCAAACGGGTTCCCGGGTGAGGGGGCAGCTACCACGGTAGGGACGGAAGCTAGCGGCGCAGCAGCTGGTGCCGTGCTGACGGCTGACGCTGCAGCAGAAACAGCAGCGGCGGATGCGCCAACAGTGGCTACGCCGACAGAGGCGGCGCCGCGTACAGTTGCGGTCGCTGCAGGCACGGCGGCGCTAGAGGCAGCAGACACCACACCCACCGCACCCTTGGCGGCGGTACCAGCAGCGCTAGACGCCGCCCCTGCCACAGCCGCGGGCACCGCAGTAGCAGCAGACGCGGCGGCGGCAGAAGCGCCGCCCGTAATGTCAAACCCAGATCCAGCGCCTGCATTGGTGGCAATCGGCGGCCGGGCAGGGGGAAGAGACATGCGGGGCACTGGGGCAGTTGGTGGGGCGGCATCCGGCGCCGCTGAGGCCGCCAGCGCACTGCGCAGCAGCGGTGGGGTGCCAGGCGTGGTGATCTGCGTCACCCCACACGCCTCTGGTGCGCACATGCCCAGAGGGTTTGCATACGCCACGCGGACGTCAAACACGGCGCCGGGTGGCAGTAGGACGGGTGCCGCCTTGGACACGCTGCCTTCCACGCCGCCGCCGCCGCCGCCGCTGCCCACAACCGACAGCGCGGCGGGCGGTAGGCGCACAATGCGGTTCCCTGCGGTGGCAGCGTCGATGGCACTGGGCGACAGCGTGGTGGCAATGTGCAGCAAGCACACATGGGCGCTGGGCGCCACCAGCGTGAGCGGCTGCGGTAGGGGTGGCAAGTGTGACGGCAGCACGCCGTCGGGCGGTGCCCACCGCACGGGCTGCAGCGTGACCACCACCGCCTCCACCACGTCAGACACTGCCAGCAAGGCAGCTGCCGGCACGTCGTGCACCCCGCCGCGCTCCAACGCCGACAGTTGTGCAGCGTGCAGCGCATCAGGCGACGCGATGCCGGGCGGCGGCACCCACCGCAGGTGCATCACCGTTGTGGCCGAACTGGCATCGGGCGCCATCGCCTCGGCATCAAAGGTCGCCGCCAGCTCCGTTGCGCGCCACACCGAGGCGCCTGACTCCCCGCCGCCGCCAGCCAGCTCCGTCAGCAATGGTGTGGTCAACACCCAGACTGGCGGCGCGCTCCATGGGCCGGCGCCGGCAGCATTACGCCCGCGGACAGCCACCCGGTACGCGCGCCCCGCCGCCAGCCCCGCCAGCTCAGCTGCAGCCGCGCCGCCATCTGTGCCGCCCGACGGCGGCGGGAATGGCACGCTACATGTCTGCCGCCCGCCAGGCCCACTGCCACCGCTGCCGCCGCACGCCTCCCACGCCACCTCAACCTCTGTGGCCTCACTCAGCAGGTTACCATCACTCCCACTTCCCCCACCACCGCTGCTGCCGCCGCCGGTGTCGAAGGCGTACCGCCAGGCAAAGGAGACACGCGCACGACCCGCGCCGCGTGCCACGATGCGCATGGCGGCGGCATCTGGAGCACGCGGCGGGGCGGCGAGCGTGGGCACCGGCTCGGAAGGCGCGCTGCGCGTCGCCACCCCACCCTCGCCCACCTCGTTTATCGCCGCCACTCGCCACGTGCGCACCGCGCCGGGCGGCAGCACGCGCGCATCTTTCACAACCGCATACAGCGCGCTGCCGGTCGCGCGCACCGCCGGCTGCCACACCGTGGCATCTGCGCCATGGGCGCACCCCACCGGCGGCGGCAGGCGCGGTGGCACTCGGGCTGCTGTGCCACTGGTTGGCGGCAGCGGGACGTCAAAGGCGGCCACCGGGACGTCATCGGCGTAGGCATACAAGCGGTATGCCACCGTGCGTGCGTCATGCGGCCCAGGTGCGCCCGGCGCCCACGTGACCAGCACCGCGTTGCCATCCACTGCGCCCACCAGCTGCTCCATGACGGTACCGTTGGGGTGCAATGAGGGCGGCGGCGGCATGGCCGTTAGCCACGCGAGACCGGTACGCACCGTGCCGTCCGCCGCCGCAGCCTCCAGCAGCGCATCGGTGGCAGGCGTGGTGGAGGCGGTGCGGGCGTCGGGCGACAGGAGGCGCGCGGCAACGTCGCGCAGGCGCACGGCAGCGGGCGGTGCTGCTGTTGCTGGCACGGACGGCGGGCCCAGCGTCCAGGCGGTGGCAGAAAGGGGTGACAGTGGGCCGCGGCCGACGGCGTTGGTAGCTGCAATGCGCACCGTGAAGGCGCGGTCTGGCGCCAAGCCGCCAAAGGTGGCGCGCCCCGTCGCGGCGCCCGCGACATGCACCACGCGCAGGGGCGCGTCGGGCGCGCAGGTGCCGTCAAACAGTGCCACATCATAGCCGTCAATGGGCGCGTCATGGAACTCGGCGGCCAGGAAGGCTGCCGGCGTGTCGTAGTGACCGGCTGCCACGGCGGCCGCCGCCTGCGCCGCTGGGTACGACGCGTCGCCGCTCACCACCAGCGGGCGCCAGCCAACGTCAAAAGAGGTCGGCGTTGCCGTCAACGCCCCGGCAGCCGGTGGTGCGGCGTCGCCACCGTAGGACGGCAACACCACGGCGGGCAGCGTCGCGGTGGGTGCACCCAGCGTCCACAGCGGTGCAGAGGGTGGCGATACGGGGCCGACCCCCGCCTCATTCAGCGCTGCAACACGGAACACCAGCCGGCTGCTGGGCGCCAATGCTCCCACACGGGCCTCCAACACCGCGATGCCGGTGCTGGTCGTCTCAACCACCCGTGCGCACGGTGGCGCGCCGCCGCCGCTATTCGGTGCGCCAGCAGCGGTTGCCACGACAAAGTTCATGCTGCCAAGCCACCGATCGCCGCCGTCGTCGCCATGCGCCTGCCATGCAACGCGGTAGCCTGTGATGGGCGCATCCAGGTCACCCACGCGAGGCGTGAGCCAGCGGAGGGTGATGGCGGTAGGGGTGGCGTAGTTGAGGGCGGTGGTGCCGCACGCAAATGGCGCGTCAGGCTGGCAAGACGGCGGGCCCAGCGTACGTGCGGGGGCGCAAGGCGCCGACAGCGGGCCAATGCCAATGGCGGCGTACGGCGCCACCGCAAACTGGTACCATGTGGCGGGGTGGAGGCCAGGAATGGTGACCGCCAGGCTGCGGCCATCGCCCGCCGGCACAGGCGCGCCGGTGCCCACCACCGGCACCGCCTTGTACGCCGTCCATGCTGACGGCGCCACATCATCCACACCACCACCCTCGTGGCCGCCAACATCCGCCGCACGCCATAAAACGACGTACCCCGCCACCGGTGCGCTGGCAGCGGTAGGTGGCACAGGCAGCCAGCCGACGGTGAGGGAGGCAATGGAAGCACGGCCAGGCAGGGCGGCCACGCTGCTGGGCGGAGCTGTGGGTACCGCCAGTGTGCGCACGTCAACAACAGCGTCGCCAGCGGCACCCACCCCCAACTCGTTCACCGCCTGCACAGCGGCGGAGTACGAGGCAGATGGCAGCAGACCAGTCACCACCACCTCACGCGCTGCACCCACTGATATGACATCAACGGTGGGATCCTCCCCGGCGCCTGCCGCCGTGCGCCGCGGCGGTGGCGCCTGTACCAGCGGCGCCAGCACCGCATCCACGGCGTCACGGCGCAGGAGCACGCGGTAGCCGGACACGGGGGCGTCATGGTCGCCCAGTGCTGCAGCTGGCCATGACAATCGGATGTGTGACACGCCAGCGGCCGCCGCCTGCGCGTCCCGCGACGGTGGTGGCGCGGCAATAAATGCCTCCAGCAGGCCTGCCAGCAGCGGTGCCAGCAGTGGCGGCTTGCCGGTAGCTGCTAGCGCACGTGACGCCGCCTCCGCCGACGTGTCCAGCCGTGCCACGCTGGCAGCGCTGCCTGTGGACACTGACACCACCGGTGGGGCGACACTCGACGATCCCGCCGCCGCCACCGCTGCCGCTGCCTGCTGCGCCGGCGTGGGGCCTGGCAGCGTAAGTGGCCCCAGTGTGTACACCGGCAAACTGGGCGACGACCACGGCCCGGCGCCTACCTCGTTAATGACGGAGGCGCGGCAGTACAGCAGGGTGTCGGGCGGCAAGCCGGGGAGCCGCACGGTCGTCACCTCCGCGCCCCGCACCTGCACCTCCACCAGCGGCCGGCCATCATCCGCACCCGCGTCCGCTGCAACCGCGCCCCGTGGCGCGGCAAAGGCGCGCAGGAGGTAGCCGGTGGCAGGCGCGTCGTCACCGCCTAGCACCGGCACCGCCCAGTTGGCGGCCACAGCTGACGTGGTGGCTGCCGACAGGGCAGGCGCTGCTGGCGACACCGACGGCGCGCCCAGCGTAACGCCGGTCACCAGCTCCTCTGCCACAGCCGCACGAATGCCCGCCTCCACGGCCTCACCATCCTCGCTGCCCGGCGCCGCCGCCGCAGCGCGGCTGCGCAGCACCTCGCTGCGGTGCAATGACACACCAATGGCATTGCGCGCGCGCAGACGGAAGACGTACTGCGTGCGCGGCATGAGCCCCGTCACAACCGCGCGCACCACATCGCCGCCGTGCGTCGCATTGAGGCCTGGCATGCGAGGGTCATCCGCGATCACCGGCGCTGCCTCGCCGCTGGCATGCGTGTCCACCGGCAGCGCCAGCGCCACGTGATCAGGCCCCACTGGCGACAGCGGCAGCGCCACCCACATACGGAACTCTAGCCGGCCGCCGTCGTGCGCGCCCGCGCCCGGGTGCAGCGCGTCATACTCAATCAGAATGGCGTTGAGGCGCTCGGCGGGGCCGCGCACCGGCGGCGGCTGCCACGCCACCTCAATGCGGTCGTACGAGCGACCCACCACGGCGCCGCTGGTGGGTGGGCGCGGCGCGCGAGGCAGGCTGTAGGCGCCGCGCAGGATGCTGACCACGCCCACAACCCCCGCCCAAAAATCCAGCAGCGAAGTTAGATCGGCAAACCCCACGTACGTCGGCTTGTCGCCTGGGAAGCGCACCGGCACCGCCACTGCGGGCCCCGAGGAGGGCGGGGGGCGGCGGCCGGGTATCCGGCGAATGTCAGTGCGATGGCCAGTAGAACGATGGCAGTGGTCTCTCTCTTCAACCTGAGGTTGAGCTGCCGTGGCCACTGCGTGGCGTCCACTGCGTGTCCACCGCCGACCACTGGTAAGAACGGGTGCCGGTACCCGTATGAACCGGCGTGTACGGGTACGATGTTACGTCGATGTGGGGTGGATGTGGGATGCGGGTGATGAGGGGGATGGAGGTGCCGTATCAAGAAAATGAAATTTTGAATGGGGGGATGGGCACACGTAATAGGGGCACAGTTCGCAAGGATTGTTGCCAGTATTAACGCGGCGCGGCTGCCCGTTGTAAAATAAATGCGAAATCTGCTTGTATTTGTTGTGCGTAGCCACCCCACTACGGGTACGGGCACGGAAAAAATCGAGGGACGCCGGCCCGCGCGCGGCCGCGCGGCTGCCGGCCCGGGCTGCCGGCGCGACGACGCCGCGTGTCACAACGGCCTCCGTGACGCGCTGGCAGTGCCTGGCAACGTTATGTGGGCAGCGTATGAACTCGGCGCATTGAACACTATAACAACCGGCAGGGCCCGGTAGTCAATCACAGATAACGCGCCACTAGCAAGTCTAGCAACAAAAGTTGAACAAAACACTCGCGGTCGTCACGTCGTCGTCGTCACGTCGTCACGCGCGGGCGCAGGGCGCCGCTAATGGCGCCTCCAGCCGTCGGGGTCCGGGGAATCTAACAACAGCCGGCGTTTACGTAACCCCGCACTGCCACGGCGCCATCACTGCACAACACATGAAGTATTGTCGGATGAAAGGTTGTGTGCCACAGCATTGGCAGCGCGCGACACCTCCATGTCGCTGCTGTGGGCCTGCGCCGCCGCCATCACCGCAGTGTGTGCGCCGGCGCGCACCAGTGGCGCGCGGTTGTTGTCTGCAACCGATAGGCTCTGTAGCGTGCCACAAGCGTACCGCGCCACCTCCACGTCGCTAACGTGAGCCCGCATCGCCGCAATCACCGCGGTGTGCGCGCCATCCCGCACCAACGGTATGGCGTTGTCGTCTTCAGTCGCCAGGTCATTTAGCGTGACGCACGCGTGCCGCGCCACCACCACGTCACCACAATGGGTCCGCGCCGCTGCCATTACCGCGACGTGCGCACCATCGCGCACCAGCGGCACTTTGTTGTCTTCTGCAACCGCCAGGTTCTGCACCGCGCCGCATGCATTCTGCGCTACCTTCACATCGCCGGCATGGGCCTCTGCCATTGCAATCACCGCAATGTAAGCGCCGTCGCGCATCAGCGGTACCTCTAGGCCGTCTGCAACCGCCAGGTTCTGCAGCGCGCGGCATGCAGCCCGCGCCACCTCCACATCGCTGGCGTGCGCCCGTGCCATCGCCATCACCGCGATGTGTGCACCGTCGCGTACAAGCGGCTCGCAGTTGTCAACTGCATGCGCCAGGTTGGCCAGCGTGGTACATGCAGCTCGCACCACTTCTACGTCGCCGTCGTGGTCCCGCACCGCCGCCATAGCTGCAATGTGCGCACCGCAGCGTACCAGCGGCAATTTGTTGTCGTCTGCAGGCGAAAGATATAGCAGCACACCACATGCATCCCGCGCCACGTCCGCGTCGTCACCGTGCGCTTGCACCGCTGCTATTACCGCGGCGTGCGCGCCGTCGCGCACCAGTGGCAATTTGTTGTCATCTGCAGCTGCCAGGTTCCGCAACGCACCGCATACCGCCCGCACCACCTCCACGTCGCCGGCGTGGTCCCGCGCCGCCGCCATCAATACCGTGTGTGCGCCGTCGCGCACCAGCAGCATCTCAATGCCGTCAGCAGCCGCCAAGTTCTGCAGCGTGCCACATACTGCCCGCGCCACCTCCACGTCGCTTCTGTGCGCCTGCACCGCCTCCACCACCGCGGTGTGTGCGCCGTCGCGCACCAGCAGCATCTCAAGGCCGTCAACAGCTGCCAGGTACTGCAGCGCGCGGCATGCATCCCGCGCCACCTCCACGTCGCCAGCATGGGCCCGCGCCGTCGATATCACCACGATATGTGCGCCGTCGCGCACCAGCGCCGCGCGGTTGTCGACTGCTGCGGAAAGGTTCCATAGCGCCCCACATGCAGCTCGCGCCACCTCCACGTCGCCAGTGTGGTCCCGCACTATCGTCATCACAGCAACGTGCGCACCATCACGAACCAATGGAACTCGGTTGTCGGCTGCTTCAGCCAGGTTGACCAGCACGCCGCATACGTCTTGTACCACCTCCAAGTCGCCGCTGTGGGTCTGTGCTGCCGCCATCGCTGTGGTGTGCGCACCATCGCGCATCAGCGGCACGCAGTTGTCGTCTTCTGCCGACAGACTTCGAAGTGCACTACACACGTACCGCGCCACCTCCGCGTCGCCGCTGTGGGCCCGCGCCACCGCCATCACTGCTGCATGCGCGCCGTCGCGCACCAGCAGCACGGCGTTGTCAGCTGCAGCCGCCAGGTTGGCTAGCGTACCACATGCAGCCCGCGCAACCTCCACGTCGCCGGTGTGATCGCGCGCCGCCGCCATCACCGCCGTGTGCGCACCGTCGCGAAACAGTGGCACCTTGTTTTCATCTGCACGCGTGAGGTACCGCAGCGCTGCACAAGCGTTTCGCACCACCTCCACGTCGCTGCTGTGGGTGCGCAACACTGCCATCACCGCGACGTGCGCACCATCGCGCACCAGCGGCACTTGCGCAGCGGCTGCTAATGCCAGGTTGGCCAGCACACAACAACCGACGCGCGCCACCTCCACATCATCGGCAAAACCACCGAGTACATCCCTTGACGCTACTCCAGCCCCTTCCTCCACGCTCTCCTCACGCTGCCGATCTGACCCCACATCTGCAAGCGTCTTCAATCCGGCCAAAACTTGCGCCTTGTCGCGGGCTGAGAGAGCGGCTGTCAACTCCTGCGCTGGCACAGGTGCCGGTGGTAGGGGTAACGTGGGATCTATTGCTGGCCCGCCTCCCGAACCCGATCCCAGGGCAGCCGCCAGCGCAGACGCCACCTCCGCCATGGGCGGCCGATCGGCGGGAGCCGCCGCCAAGCACCGCTGGGTCACGTCAATGACGGCCTCCTGTACACCACGCTCTGCCAGCACCGCCACCGGCGGCCGCTGGCCCGTTGCGCCGCTCACGTGCTTGCGCAGCGCATCCAGCGCCAGCGCATCGGACGTGGGCCGAGCTGCGGTCAGCTCGGCCGCATACGGCACGCGGCCAGACAGCACCTGCCACGCCATGATGGCCCAGCTGTACGTGTCACTCGCCGGCGTCACACTGCCGTTGTCAAACAGGACCGGGTCCATGTACACCAGCGACCCGCGTTCGCCACGGTGCGTTGTCAGGGTGCCGGCGCCAGGGCTGCGCACCAGCGCGCTCCCAAAATCAGCCACCCGTACCGCGGCCTCTACCTCGTCCAAGGCTGACAGCATGATGTTGGCTGGCTTCACGTCGCTGTGGATGACCTTGCGCGCGTGCAGCGACGCAAGAGCCGCCGCCGCCTGGCGCAGCCAGCGTATCCGGCGGGGGATGTCCACCCCCGCCAGAGCGCCCCCCGGCGTCAACACCAGCGACGCCATGCTGCCGGGTACGCGCTGCATGACAATGTAGTACAAAAGCGTACCGGTGCTATCAATGTCCAACAGCGCGCCGTGCACCGCCAGCACGCCGTCCACGCGGATGCTGTACTGCAGCTGCACCTCCGTCAGCCACGCGTTCACATCATCCGCGGTGGCGGGGAACATCTGCTTGATAGCGGCGGGCTCGGTGCAGTACGTGCCGGCAAATACTGTGCCGGACGCGCCGCGCCCCAACACGCGCGGCCGACCGCGCTCATCCGTCTCAAAGGTCACGTCCGTGACGTCTAGCATCCTCAGCCCGCGCAACTCATCCAGCCGCACGCCTGCTGGCAGCGCGGCAACCACGCGCGCGTCCAGGCGCCCGGCAGCGGCGGCAGCGGCGGCGGCAGCAGCCATGACAAATGATGGGGGTGCTTTGCGTCGTTGTCAACAAAACAGCGTCGAATGTCAAACCAAGGAAAAGCTGCAGCGACCGATCGCTGCACTGATGGTGTACCGCGGCCGGCCAGGCCGCCCTGCAATACCAGCTTGAAGAAGATGGCACACCGCTCGTGCGGGCAATGGAAAAACGTGAGACACACACACAGTGCCTGAAAGCGGGTATTGCTGGCGTACAAATTGCGCGTGAACACGAGACGCTACAGCCTGCAGCGCCGAGCACTCGCAGGCTGTAGCAAGGGCCGCCGGTGGGAAAACTCGGAACCTGGTTGGCGGTCAACGCGGTGGTCAACTTCAAGTCTTCAACTTGTCTACAACGCAACGCGGCGGCAGTAGTCGCGCACCGTGGCGTCGTCAGGGTGGCGGGCACACACAAACCGCAGAAACTCACCCACGCCATCACGAACCAGGGCAGCCCGACACTCGACCGCCATGCTGCGCGACAGGTTTAGCAGCGTGCCACATGCCGCCCGCGCGACGAGTACGTCGTCGTCATGATGCCGCGCTGCCGCCATCACCGCAACGTGCGCGCCGTCGCGAACCAGCGGCAAGGCATTGTCAGCGGCAAACGATAGATACCGCAGCGTGCCGCATGCTGCGCGTGCCACGTCCACGTCGTCAAAGTGGTCCCGCGCTGCCACTATCACCGCAGCAGGTGTGCCGTCGCGTACCAGCGGCACCGCGTTGCCGGCTGCAAGCGCCAGGTTCCGCAGAGTGTCCAATGCTGCTTGTACCATCTCGACATAGCCACCGTGAATCTGCAGCACCGCCATCACCGCAAGCTGCGCGCCATCGCGCACCAGCGGCGTCGTGTTGTCATAATGGACCGACAGGTTCTGCAGCGTGCAACACACAATCCACGCCACCCCTACATTATCGCTGTGGGCGCGCGCCGCCGCCATCACCGCGACGTGCGCGCCGTCGCGCACCAGCGGCACCTTGTTGTTGTCTGCAAGCGCCAGGTCGGCCAGCGCGCTGCATGCAAAATGTGTCACCTCCACCTCGCCGCTGTGCGCCCGCACAGCTGCTATCACCGCGACGTGAACGCAGTCGCGAACCAGCGACACGCGGTTTTCGGCCGCACCTGCAAAGTTGGCCAGTGCACCGCATGCATCCAGTGCCACCTCCATATCGCCGCCGTGATTTCGTGCTGCTGCCATTAACGCAATGTGGGCGCCATCACGCACCAGCGGCACTTTGTTGTCAGCTGTGCACGACAGGTTCTTCAGCGCACAACTTGCATGCCGCGCTACCTCCACGTCGCCGCTATGAATACCCGCTGCCGCCATCACCGCGACGTGTGCGCCATCGCGCACCAGTGGCACACAGTTGTCGTCTGCAATTGCTAGGGAACACAGCGCACGGCATGCACAATTTGCCACCACCACGTCGCCGCTGTGGGCCCGCGCCGCCGCCATCACCGCGCTATGGACGCCATCTCGCACCAACGGCACGCGGTAGTCGTCTGACAATGACAGGTTGCATAGCATGGCACTTGCCACCCGCGCCACCTCCACGTCACCACTGTGGACCTGTGCCGCCGCCATCACCACGGTGTGCACACCGTCACGAACCAGCTGCATCGTATTGTCGTCTGCAACCGACAGGTTCCGCAGCGCACCACATGCAGCCCGCGCCACCTCCACATCGCTGCTGTGGTCCCGCACTGCTGCCATCACCGCGAGATGCGCACCATCGCGCACCAGCGGCACAGCATTGTCGGCTGCAAAGGACAGGTTGCGTAGCGTGCAACATGTTGTACGTGCCACCATTGTATCATTGCTGTGGGCTTGAGCCGCCGCTATCAATGCGACGTGCGCGCCGTCACGCACCAGCGACAAATCGTTGTCGTCTGACGCTGACAGGTTTTGCAGCGTGCTACATGCCACCCGCACCACCTCCACATCGCTGCTGTGGTCCCGCACTGCTGCCATCACCGCGAGATGCGCACCATCGCGCATCAGCGGTACACTGTTTTCGGCGGCGACAGTCAGGTTTTGCAGCGCATAGCACGCGGCTCGTGCCACATCCACGTCATCGCCGTGGGCCCGCGCTGCCGCCATCACCGTAGTATGCGCGTCATCACGCACCAGCGGCAGAGCATTGTCAACTGCAGCCGCCAGGTTATTCAGCGCGCCGCATGCAGCCCGCGCCACCTCCACGTCGCTGCTGTGAGCCCGCGCCGCCGCCATCACTGCAATGTGCGCGCCGTCGCGCACCAGCGGTGCAGCGTTGTCGTCTGCTGTCGCCAGGTTGTGTAGCGCGCTGCATGCAAAACGTGCCACCTCTACATCGCGGGGGTGGTCCCGCACCGCCGCCATGACTGCCGTGTGCGCACCATCGCGCACCAGCGGCACGCAGTTGTTGGATGCAACTGACAGGCTGAACAGCGTGCCACACGCATTCTGTACAACATCCAAATCACTGCTGTGGGCCCGCGCCGCCGCCATCACTGCAATATGCGCGCTGTCGCGCACCAGTGGTGCTGCGTTGTCGACTGCTATCGCCAGGTTGTTTAGCGCGCTGCATGCAGCCCGCGCCACCTCCAAATCGCCGCTGTGGGCCCGCGCCGCCGCCATCACCTCGACGTGCGCGCCGTCGCGCACAAGGGGTGCAGAATTGTCGTCTGCACGGGCCAAGTACCACAGCGAACAACACGCGGCCCGCGCCACCTCCACGTCGCCGACGTGGGCCCGCGCCGCCGCCATCACCGCCATGTGCACACCATCCCGCACCAGCGGCACCTGCACCTCCGCAGCAACCGCAAGGTTACGCAACGCCCGGCACCCAGCGCGTACCACCTCCACATCTCCCGCGTAGTCGGTCAGTGCACGTAGCAGCGACACGCCGCCGCCATCCCGAACCAGCTCGCCACGTTGAGCATCCGAATCCAAGCTCGACGACGTCGCATCCAGTACGGCCACCAGCCGCGCCTTGTCGCATACAGCCAGCGCGGACGCCAGGTCCGCGGCAAGCCCACTCAGCGGCGGGTGGGGTACCAGTGACAGGGGTGCAATCGCGGCTGGCGGTGCCGCCGCATCATGAGTCGGCGGCGGGTCTGCCGCCATCGCTGTGTGATGGTGAGGTGGACAGGCGGGGAGGAGGGCCACTTCAGCTCGTCGGACTTGTAGGCGCCCGGAGCCACGCCAGCACACTGCTGATAGGCGGACACACCTACGGCTGCGCGCTACTTGATAGCCCCTGGGCAGATTTGCATCGACTAGGGCCAGGTGGCTAGCACCTGAGGCACAGCACCAGTAGGCGGCGAGTAGACGTATAGCCGTGTAGCAGTGAGGGGAACGAGGGGATGTCACCAACGGTGACCAACTTCAGCTGAATGAAAAATCGCAAATGGCACATAAAATCACACGGATGCAGCGCAGATCGCAACCAAATACAACGTTAGTGCAATTCCGTTCACGACTGTGTTGTTCCGGCTGCAGTATCTAGAAATTGCTGCACCGCTATCTTACCAGCTGGCGACACCCTGTAGCTCTGACTGCACAGACTGCACTTGTGGCCAACGTCACCGTCACCCAGACACCAGTGACACCACGCAACTGAATTGCGTTGCCCTGCCATGCTTCAACAATAAAAGACACCATGAAAGACAACTACAAAGCAATGCGGCCACAGTAGTCGCGCACCGTGGCGTCGTCGCGGTGGCGGTCACACGCAAACCGCAAAAACTCACTCACGCCGTCACGAACCAGCGCAGCTCGACACTCCACCGCCGTGCTGCACGACAGGTTGAACAGCGTGACACATGCAGCCTGCGCCACGCGAACATCGCCGTCATGGCGCCGCGCTGCCGCCATCACCGCGATATGCGCACCGTCGCGCAGCAGTGGTGCAGCGTTGTCGGCTGCAAATGACACATGCCGCAGCGTTCCGCATGCAGCTAGCGCCACCTCAACGACGCCGACGTGGGCGCGCGCTGCCGCCATCACTGCGGCGTGCGCGCCGTCGCGCACCAGCGGTACGGCGTTGTCGGCTGCAAGCGCCAGGTTCCACAATGTGACGCACGCCCACCGTACCACCTCCACGTTGCCGCTGTGGTCCCGCGCCGCCGCCATCACGACGGTATGCGCGCCGTCGCGCAACATCGTCGCTGCGTTGTCGTAATGTTCCGACAGGCTGCACAGCACGTCGCACACAACAAATATCACATCCTTGTCGCTGCTGTGGGCGCGCGCTGCAGCCATCAACGTGAGATGCGCGCCGTCGCGCACCAGCGGCACGGCGTTGTCGGCTGCAGCCACCAGGTTCTGTAGCACGTAGCATGCAACCTGCGACACTCGTCTGTCGCCAACATGCTCTCGCGCTGCCGCTATCACCGCAACGTGCACACCGTCGCGCAACAGCGGCACGCGGGTATCAGCGGAGACTGCCAGGTTCACCAGCGCGCCGCATGCAGCCCGTGCCAACTCCGCGTCGCCACTGTGGGCTCTCATCATCGCCATAATTGCGCCGTGCGCGCCGTCACGCACCAGGGGCACTCGGCTTTTGTCTGCACACGCCAGGTTCTGCAGCGCGTCGCACGCGTCCCGCGCCACCTCCACGTCACCGGCGTGGGCCCGCGCCGCCGCCATCACTGCGGTGTGCGCGCCGTCGCGCACCAGCAGCCCGCAGTTGTCGGCGACAAACGACAGGTGCTGCAGCGTGCTGCATGCAGCCCGCACCACCTCCGCGTTGCCGCTATGCTCCCGCACTGCTGCTATTAACGCAACGTGTGCGCCGTCGCGCACCAGCGGCACCTCGTTGCCGGTTGCACAGGACAGGCTTTTGAGCGCGCTGCACGCCGCCCGCGCCATCTCCACGTCGCCGGCGTGGGCCCGTGCCACCCTCATCAATGCCTTGTGTGCGCCGTCGCGCACAAGGGCCACGCGGTTGCCTTTCGCGGCTGCCAGGTGAACCAGCGTGCGGACCGCAGCCGATACCACCTCCATGTTGCGGCTGTAGTCTCGTGCCGCTGCCATGACCGTGGTATGCGCGCCGTCGCGCAAAAGTACCGTACGGTTGTCGGCTGTACAGGTCAAGTTCTGCAGGGTGCCGCATGCACCCCACGCCACCTCCTTGTCGCCGCTGTGGGCCCGTGCCGCCGCCATCACCGCCTTGTGCGCGCCGTCGCGCACCAGCTGCGCCTGGATATCGACTTCATGCGACAGGCGCAGAAGCAAGATGCATGCAGTCCGCGCCACCTGCACGTCACCGCTGTGGGCCCGCATCGCCGCCATCACCGCCGTGTGCGCACCGTCGCGGAACATCTGCATGCGGGTGCAGTCAGGAGCCGCCAGGTTTGCCAGCGTGGTGCATACAACGTGCAACTCCTGCAAGTCGCCGGTGTGGGCCCGCGCTACCGCCATCACCGCCGTGTGCGCGCCGTCACGCACCAGCGGTGCAGCGTTGTCGGTCATAACCGCCAACATGTACAGCGTCAAACACGCAAGCCGTGCCACCTCTACGTCGCCGGCGTGCGCGTTCGCTGCTGCTATCGCCGTGGTGTGCGCGCCGTCACGCACCAGCGGCACGCGGTTGTCGGCAGTATTCGCAAGAATGGCCAGCATGGCGACTGCTCGCCGCACCACCTCCACGTCGCTGCTGTGGTCCCGCGCCGCTGCCATCACCGTGGTGTGCGCCCCGTCGTGCACTAGCGGCACGGCGTAGTCTGCAACGCGCGAGAGATTGCGCAGCATGCCGCATGCAGCACGCGCCACGTCCACGTCGCCGCTGTGAGCGCGCACCAATGCCATCACTGCAGTATGCGCGCTATCACGCACCAGCGGCACGCTCTTGTAGTCGGCAGAAAACGACAGGTTGAACAGCGTACCACATGCATACCGTGCCACCTCCACGTCACTGCTGTGTTCACGCGCCGCTGCCATCACTGCGGTATGTGCGCCGTCGCGCACCAGTGGCACGCGGCTGCCATCTGTGCGTGCAAGGTACCGCAGCGTACAACACGCGGCCCGAACCACTTCCAAGTCGTCGTGGTGGGTCCGTGCCGCCGCCATCACGGTGGCATGCGCGCCGTCGCGTATCAGCGGCACGTGGGCATCGTTCGCAACCGCCAGGTTCTTCAGCGCACGACACCCAACGCGCGCCACCTCCACGTCGGCAGCGTAGTGGGTGAGTGCGCGCTGCACAGCTGTTGCACCCTCGTGATGCACGAACTCCAGCCGCTGCGCGTCCGATGCCAAGTCCGCAATTGCGCCCAGCGTTGCCACCACCTGCGCCTTGTTGGCGTCAGCCAGTGCAGTCGTCAGCGCGGCCGCCAGATCAGCCACAGTCGGCGCCGCCATGATGGGGGCGGGGGCTGGGAGATGCTGAGTGGAGCGGCGCCAACGATGGCGGGTCGAATAGTGGCGCACCTGGCGGCACTGGCGGCGGTAGGAGAATGGGTGGGTGCGTGTGGGCACCCAGCAATTGTTTATGTGAGAGGATGGGGCGCCCGTGGGCCACGTGGTCTGTGTGTCTTGGCCTCTGCGGTGGCGGTGAGAGGGGGGAGTGGAGGAGAGAGCACCAGATAGCAGTGGTAGTAAGTAAACAAGTGTGAACTGCAATCACACCGATACACCGCCAATCGCAAGTCAATCGTGTAATAATCCTATTCTAGCAAGTAGAATGTGATTAAAAATTGGTTTTCACTGCAATTGTGTACTCTGTAGGTGCTGGATGGGGGGAGAGGCAAGTGGAGGCGGAGGCGGAGGCGGTGGCGTGCGCGGGCAAACATGATACGGTGCCGGTACGCACACGCGTCCACCAGTGTGTGCCGCGTCACCGGCGCGGCAGCACCACGCAATACTCACGGCGCCACAGCAGCAGTAGGTCACGCATGCTGTGTATTGCAAGCAACAAGCAGCCGCGCTCGTTTTTCGTGCGTTTCTAACTAGTTAGTGGTCCAACTTAGTGGAGCCGGAGTGGGCACCAGCAGGCTGCTACCGGTAGGTGAGCCAGTGACGCCAACACACCGCGCCACGCGCACACACATTTGCGCACAATCACGACGCCACATACCAGCCACGCGCACACGCGTTGCAATACCTCAACCACCCGCCGCTATGGCGTCGTTTGTGGCACCAAACGCAACGTCGATGGGCGCGGCAGCTGCTGCGGCCGCGACGGCGGTGGCGCCACCGCCACGGTGGGCCGCCAGTGCCGCCAACGCGTTTGCACTGCTGCGGCGGTGGGAGGCAGCGGGGCCAGGAAGTGTGTTGCGGACACCGCTCATGGCGGTGGCGGCGGCATTGGCGCCCGCGGGTGGGTGCGGCGCTGCCGCCCACGCGCCCGAGCCAGCGCAGCCGTGTGACGCGCATGGTACCACCACCTGTGGCTCCAAACCCACCGCTGCTGGCGGCAGCGCGGTGGCAGGCGTGAAGCGCCGCCGGAGTGAGACAGATGCCGCCGCCCCTGTGGACTGCGGCACTGTCACTAGCGCGGCTACCCCGGTTGTGGCGCAGGCACGCAAGCCCTGCCCACACGGTCGCCGGCGCGACAGCTGCAAGGAGTGTGGAGGCGTCGGCATCTGTGGGCATGGCCGCAAGCGCAACCAGTGCAAGGACTGCGGCGGGGCCAGCATCTGCAAACACAAACGCCGGCGCAGCGACTGCAAGGTGTGTGGCGGGGTGGGAATCTGCGAGCATGGCCGCGTGCGTTATGGCTGCAAGGAGTGCGGCGGGGGCGCGAACTGCGAGCATGGCCGCAATCGCCACTTCTGCAAAGAGTGCGGTGGGGCCGGCGTCTGTGAGCACGGCCGGGAGCGCCGCCGCTGCAAAGAGTGCGGTGGGGGCAGCATCTGTGAGCATGGCCGCCAGCGCTATGGTGCGGTGGGGGCGGAATCTGTGAGCACGGCCGCCAGCGGTACACCTGCAAGGAGTGCGGCGGACCCGGCATGTGTGTGCATGGCCGCCGGCGCAGCCACTGCAAGGAGTGCGGTGGCAGTGGCATCTGCGAGCATGACCGCGTACGCAGCCAATGCAAGGAGTGCGGCGGGACGGGCATCTGTGAGCATGGCCGCCGGCGCGTGTATTGCAGGGAGTGTGGCGGGACCGGCATCTGTCAGCACGGCCGCGAGCGGCGCCGCTGCAAGGAGTGCGGTGGGCGCAGCATTTGCGAGCACGGCCGTAAGCGCAGCACATGCAAGGAGTGCGGCGGGGGCAGCATCTGTGAGCATGGCCGCCAGCGGCGCGTCTGCAAGGAGTGCGGCGGGGGGCGCTCCTGCGGGCATGGGCCCCCGCGCACCCGCCTCAGCCGGGGCGTGGGCGTCGCGGACGTGGAGCTAGGGGCGCCGCGCCC
>Ga0066256_1002473_pt1 | contig 20342 bp, 15 predicted proteins | sample ThiBio_1000_biof_FD_87107 | JGI IMG/M metagenome (GOLD analysis project Ga0066256, IMG submission 87107) | Wastewater bioreactor microbial communities from Cape Town, South Africa - Thiocy_expt_1000_biof (version 2) | ecosystem: Engineered > Bioreactor > Thiocyanate-remediating >... | reverse complement strand
GTCGACGAAATAGAACGCTGCGGCAATTGCCAGCACCACATTGGGAATGGCGATAGCCAGGAACATGTACCGCCATGCTTCCATGCCCAGCGGATTGGCAATGCCGAGCAGCCAGCCACAGAGCGGTCCGCCCAGCACCATGGAGAGGGGAACCGCCACCAGCGCGCCCGACAGCGCGCGGGCGCGGATGGAAGGGGGTGTCCATTGGGAGATGAGCCAGGTCATCCCGGGGGCGAAACCGGCTTCAGCCATGCCAAGCAGGAAGCGCGCGACATAGAATTCCGTCGCGCTTTGCACATGCGCCATCCAGAAGCCGGAGCAGGCCCACAACAGCATGGAGCAAAATAGCCAGGGTTTGATCCCGATGCGCTTCAACAACTGAACATGGGGGTATTGAAACAGCAGATAAGCGATGAAAAACATGCTCACACCCTGACCGAACTGGTCGGGCGAGAGGCCCAGATCGGCCGACATGGCGCTGCCGGCATAGCTGACATTCACCCGGTCAATCGAATTGACGAATGTGAGTACCGCGATCGGCAGCACCAGCCAAAGCGCAATCTTGCGGCCAACGCGCTGCCTTATGGACGTATCCACGTCCGTATTTTCCTGCATCCTCTAACTCCCCCTATATTTGCAGCGGGGATCGGCCAGCTTTTCGAGTTAGGCAACCCGAAATCGGGCGTCATTCAGTTGGCGCCCGCCGTCTGGTGTGTCGTTGTCTCTCAAAGCCGACTATGTCATCGATCCATTCCGCAAAAACGGGCGTCGAGAAGGGGGCTGGGCATGCACCTGCCGATACCGTGCCGGATAGATTGGGGAGAGTGGTAATGCAGAAAAACCTGTCGCGCGTGGCCATGTGGGGCGCCCTGTTTCTGGCGTTGGGCTCAGCTGGGGCCTCTCCAGCGCGGAGCGCCGAAGGGCGAGAGACATCACTGGAACAAGATCGGCTGGCAATCGAGAATGTGGCGCAGGACTATGTGCGCGCGCTCGATGGGGCGGACCTCGCTGCATATCTCGCCACTCTGACCGACGACGCAAAGTTCCTGTCCAAGGAAGGGAACTATTTCGGCAAGCGGGACATTGGCAAATACCGCTTCCTCCTGCGCACGCGCCGCGGCGATATAGTTATCATGTTACATTTCTGGTCTCCGGAAATAAGGAGACAGATATCAGGGGGAGGAAGCATGAGGTTTTCATCGATCAAGACGCTGTTCGCGTGCGGCACGGTTCTTTCCGGCTTCGCTCTGCCGCCGACTGCGGCCGCGCAATCCGAAGGCGCTCCGCCCGCCGTCGAACAGCAGGCGCAGCAGTCGATCGTCGTCACCGGCTCGCGCATCAAGAGGGACGGCTTCGATTCACCCGTTCCTGTCACCGTGGTCGATTCCAGCCTGATCGAGAATCTCGGCCAGGCGAACGCATCCGAAGCCGTCCGGCTGATTCCGCAGAACATTGCGACGCAGTCTGATGCGGTCTCCGGCCTGCGCTATTCCGCGGATATCGGCGCCTCTTATGCAAACCTGCGTGGCCTCAACCCGACTTTCGGCACGCGCACGCTGACCTTGGTGAACAGCCGCCGCTTCGTCCCGACTTCGGACGGCGGCCAAGTGGACCTCAACCTTATTCCGTCGATCATGATCGGCAGGGTCGAAACCGTTACGGGCGGCGCATCGGCCGCTTACGGTTCCGACGCGGTGGCCGGCGTCGTCAATATCATTCTCGATGACAAGCTGACCGGCTTCAAGGGCCAGGTCGATTATGGCCAGACGGGGCGGGGAGACGGCAGGACCTTCCACGGCGCTGCGGCATACGGCCTGAGCTTCGGCGACGGTCGGGGCCATATTCTGGTGGGCGGGGAATACCAGCGCAATCATGGGATCGAGAACTGCTTCGAATCGCGCGACTGGTGCAAGGACGGCTGGGCGATAATGGTCAATGAAGCGGTCATTCCGCCGGGGCAGCTCAACACCGCCTCTGCGGTTTCCGGCTACAATGTGAAGGGCTCGTCCGGATACGGCTTGCCCCAATACGTTCTCGCCCGGGGGGCGGGCCTTATATACAATCACCCGAACGGCACGGTGCGCAACCTCGTCCGCCCGGCAAGCACCAGCTCCACGGCCTGGAACATCAATGCGCCCGCGATGAATCCTCCGCTCGCTGCAGTGGACAAGATATTCACCGACGATGGCAAGGGCATAAAGGATTACGATCCCGGTGCGTTCGCGCCCAAGAACGTCGGCAACCTGGCGTCGGGCGGAGACAATGATTCCGTTTACGACAACCAGTACATCCAGACGCCGATGGAGCGCTTCAGCCTTTACGGAGCGGCGCATTACGAGTTGACCGACACGATCAAGGTCTATGCCGAGGCGACTTACGGGGAGCGCTCGTCGCGCAGCCAGTCCCTGACTGCCGCAACCCGCTCCACGATTGCGATGAAGCCCGACAACGCCTTCCTGCCGCAGGAACTGGTGACGCTGCTCAACGGCCAGAATTTCAGCATGGGCAAGGATCTCGACGACGACATTCCGAACGAGATCTCGGTCGATGCGTCCGTGTTCCGCGGAGTGATCGGCTTCACCGGCGAGATGTTCTCCGACTGGACCTGGGACGCCTATTATCAATATGGGCGGAACGAACGGCATTCATCCGTGAGATATTCCCGTCACAACGATTCCTTCGTGATGGGGCTGGACGCCATCCGCGATCCCGGCGATCCGAGCAAGATCATCTGCCGCCCTCTGAATCCCGGCCTGATGGCCACCTTCACGCCGGAATATCAGGCCGAGTTGAACGCGCTCTATGCGAAGTGCGTGCCGATAAACCTGTTCGGCCGCGGCAACCTGACCCAGGAAGCGATCAACTTCGGATGGCATCCGCTGGCGGAAGACTTCAAGTACCGTCAGCACGTCGTCGCGGCCAGCGTTCAGGGCAATCTGTTCGACGGCTGGGGCGCGGGGCCGATCGGCATTGCCGCCGGCGTCGAGCATCGCGACGAGAAGGGCGATGTGGGGCATGGCGGGGTGAACCCCAATGCCTACGCATTCTCCTGGGGGCTGGACTATGCCGGCGCCATCAAGGTGACCGAGGGCTTTTTCGAGGCGAATGTTCCGGTGTTCCGGGGTTCCGCCCTGGGGGACTTCCTCGAGCTGAACGGGGCGGTGCGCTATACGCGCAACACCAGCACCGACACGCTGACCGACCAGTCGAAGACCGTCAATGCGACCAGTTGGAAGCTGGGCGCCATTTACGACATATTCGACGGCCTGCGTTTCCGCGCCACCCAGTCGCGCGACATTCGGGCGGCGGGCTTCCGCGAGCTGTTCCTGAAGACCGCGCCGACCGACGAAGGCACGCCGCAGGGGCGCGTGAACAATCCGAATATCACCGGCCCCGACAAGAACGACAACACGCCCATCTATTCGGGCGGCAATTTCACCCTGAGGCCGGAAGTGGGGGATACGACCACCATCGGCGCGGTGCTGACGCCGACCTTCCTTCCGGGGTTCCAGCTCTCGCTCGACTGGTATCAGATCAAGCTCACGGATGCGATCGCCAACCTGAACGGTCAGCGCGTCACCGATCTGTGCGTGACCTATGACGTCCTGTGCGAGCGTGTCACCTTCGCCACGCCCACCAACATCACCCGGGTCGATGCCGGTCAGTCGAATGTGGGCCGCATCGACATTCGCGGGTTCGATCTCGAGGCGTCCTATCGCCTGCCGCTTTCGGACATCTCCGCTCCGATGGGCGGGGCGCTGGGCTTCAGGTTCCTGGTCAACCACCAGTACGACTTCATCGTCACGCAGAACCCCGCTGTTCCTGCGGTGGACTATGCGGGGCAATCCGGGCCGGTGGTCGATGGCGGGGACTTCAATCCCACGCCCAAGTGGATGTGGAACGCACTCGTTTCCTATGACACCGATCGCTTCAACGCCACGATCACCGTTCGCCACGTGGGCAAGGGCAAGCTGAACGCCGACTGGACCGGCCCGGAAGACCCGGGCTACGATCCGACCCTGCCCAGGAGCGTGAGCACCAATCGGGTGGATTCCGCCACTTACGTCAATCTGGCTCTGTCATACGAAATTCCGTTCGGAAACGGTGGCGACAGTGTCGAAGTGTTCGGAACGATCGAGAACCTGTTCGACAAGAATCCGCCGATCGCGCCGGGCGGTGGTCCTTCCGTCGCCGCTACGGCCTATCCCACCAATCCGACTTATTTCGACACTTTCGGAATGCGCTGGAAAGGCGGCATGCGGGTGAAGTTCTGAGGCTGGATCGAGATTTGGAAAAACCCTCCTTTGCCGGCCTTGGATACCAGAGTTCCGACCCTGGGGCCGGCAACTTTTTTCGGGCGGGGGTCTTGGTTTCTGTTGCGGCGTAAGTCAGGACTGCCGCTTCGGCGGTGGGCGATCGACCGGTTGCGGCGCTGAATTTTGGGGGAGGAATCGAAAATGCACCTTCATCGTCGCACGTTTCTGGGTTCGGCATTTGGCGTGGCGGCGTCCGCCATGCTCCCGCGCGTAGCCTGGGGGCACGAGAAGCCGCCCTTTCCGCTCTATGACACGCACGCCCATTTCTACAGCAACGATCCGTCGCGCTATCCCTTCAATTCCGGCGCGCCGAAGGAATATGCCGAGCGGGCCGTTGCGCGGGCGATGGCGCATCCGATGACGCCGGAAACGATCTTCAAGATGTGGGACGAGAACGGTGTCGCGCTGGGCTGCGGCGTCCAGTACACCACCACCTATTCCACCGATAACACCTATCTGCCCGATGTTTCGCGGGCCCACCCGGACCGGATCATCTCGATCGTCATTCTCGATCCCGTGGGCGCGGATGCCCCGGCCACGCTGGAAAAGATGGCGCGTGAAGACGGGATCGCCGGTGTTCGCTTCACCGGGCGGCCGGAGGAGAACGGCGAGTTCCATTTCCTGAGCGAGAAGGCGGCGCCCAGCTGGGAGATGGCCGACAGGCTCGGCCTGGCGATCGTGCTGATGCCGGTGGGGAACCTGCAGGAAATGGGGGTGGCGATGGCGCGCGTCGGGGAGCATTCCCATCGCTATCCCAATGTCCGGATCGTGCTGGATCACATCGGATTTCCGGAACCGAAGACGCTTCCCGAAAGCTTCGGGTTGACGCCCGAGCATCTCGCGCTCGCCGGGCACAGGAACGTCTTCTACAAATACACCAACCTGCTGATCCGGCAGCTGCAGGCGGCAGATGTCGCGGCGCGGCCGTTTCTCGAATATGTGGTGAAGACCTACGGCGCCTCCAAGATGGTCTGGGGCAGCGACATCGGCAACACGCAGGGAACGATGCAGGAATTCGTCCATGAAGCGCTCGCTTCCGCGGCGGGCCTTTCCGCCGAGGAGCAGCGCGCCCTGTTTCACGACACGGCGGCGGCCACGTTCATACCCGGCGGCCGCCCCGCCTGATTTGCCGGGTCACGCCTGGGCGGCAGGCCCTCGGGAACAGCCCGGTTGCAGGGGAGAAGTTGCGAGCTGGTCCGATATCGAGCTGGCGATCTTTCTGAGCTGTTCGAGATAGCGGTCCACCGCCTTGTGCAGGGGCATTGCTGCGGTGATCCAGGTGAGCCCGAGGCAGGCGATGACGCGATCGTTCTGGTACACCGGCACCGCCATGGTGGAAGAGCGCGGTTCGAGCAGCGGATCCCTCGTGGCATAGCCCCGTTCGCGAACCTGCATGATCATCCGGGCGATCGCGTTTTCCTGGTGCACGGCCTGGTCTTCGGGGGCCTTGCTGTGCTTGAGTATCTCGATCAGCATCTTCTGCTTCGATGGCGTGCTGTATGCCAGGTAGGCGCGGCCGAGGGCCCGGCTGACGAGGCTCAGTCGCCGGTCGAGCAGCGACGATTCGAGCGAGAGGGACGTGTAGGCCATGGTGCAGGCGCGCACGACTACGGCGTCGTGATCGAAGAGCGCCAGGGCAAGCGGCCATCCTTCCTGTTCGGTGAAGTCGCGCAAGATGCCTTCCGCCGCCGCGATTATGGGCGGCTCATGGTGGAAACCGCAGGAAAGCGTACGAATCCGGCCCAGCAATTGATACGTGCCATAGCTGAAGGACTGCCTGACCAGGCCCTGGGTCTCCAGGGTGCGCAGCAGGCGCACGATCGAGGATTTCGGCAGTCCCGTTTCATGATGGAGATCGCCTAGTGTGGAGGCGGGGCGGAGATTGAGTGCCCGCAACAGGTCGATGGCTCGCTCGACCGCCCTGATATTGCCGTTTTTGTCCGGTGCCGATGCTGTAGCCATATCCTTTGTTTCCATCAGCCTGATTTCCCAATCTGTCCTCCTGCATTTGCGCCCTTGTTCTATTGCATGGATTCATTTTGGGATTTTACGTGATTAAATAATAATTATTTTTCTTGTAGATTATATAACTATTACTAAAATTTTACTTACATATAAAAAATCCTTATGACCCATATAGGGTGGAGCATCATTGCTCTCATGTATTTATCATGTGCATAATTATCTCGCAGCGATTTGCAACACTGCTTGGTTTGTGCAGAAATATTCAGCAGGGAACGGCGGCAAGCCGGGGAGAGAAGGGAAGGGCGGAATCGTGCGCGGATGGAAGTTGCGTTGTTTCGCGGCCTCCGCCGCGTCGCTGATCACGATATTGCTGGTTGCCGATGTGGGCCTTGCCTCCACCACCGCCCTTTCGGCCGAGGCGGAGGCGACCGCCCCCTATCTGGTGGATGTAAGCTGGCCGCAGGCGCTGCCCGACAAGTGGCTGATCGGCAATGTCGGCGGGGGCAGCGTGGACCGGCATGGCCACATCTGGGTGTTCCAGCGGCCCGGCACCCTGCGGCCGGTCGATATCCAGGCGGGCAACAACCCGCCCAGCGCCAAATGCTGCGTGGCGGCTCCGCCCGTCCTGGAGTTCGACGGCGAGGGCAAGCTGCTGCGCAGCTGGGGCGGACCGGACCATGTGCCCGACTGGTTCGATTCCGAGCATGGCATCTTCGTCGATGATGAGGACAATGTCTGGCTGCTGGGCGCAGGGGAACATGACGGGCAGGTGCTGAAGTTCACCATGGACGGCAAGCTGCTGCTGCGCATCGGCCGCAAGGGCGAGTTCGGGGCTGCGGACGATCCAGCCATGCTGGGGATGCCGACGGACATGGTGGTCGACACCAGGCGGCGTGAGCTGTTCGTCTCCGACGGCTATCGCAACCACCGTGTGATCGTGTTCGATGCCGATACCGGCGCCTTCAAGCGCCAGTGGACCGCCTTCGGGAAAAAGGTCGATCCGGCCTACTTCACCGAGCGGGACGATCCCGATTTCAGTGCCCAGAAGGATGATGGGGAGCGCTTCACCACGGTCCATTGCGTGACCGAGATCGGTGGCGAGATCTATGTGTGCGATCGCGGCAACGACCGGATTCAGGTTTTCAGCCCGGAAGGCCGGTATATTCGGGAAATCCGGTACAATGTGAACATGGCCGACACGATCGGCTCCGCCTGGGATGCGGCGCCGGTTCCCGGCCATCCGGATCGCATCATCGTACTGGACGGGATCAACAGCGAGTTTGCGGTGCTGGACACGAAGAGCGGACGGGTGATCTCCAGCTACCTCGCCAAGGGGCGCTATGCCGGGCAGATGCACTGGCCCCACCAGCTTGCCGTCGACCAGCAGGGCCGCCTCTATGTCGCCGAAGTAGGCGGCGCGCAGCGCATCCAGCGCTTCGTGCCCAGGGCGGATCGGGGCGAGTGAAGATGAGGGGCTTCGCAAGGCGGGAGATGCTGAGCGTCCCGCTGCTCGCAATGGCCTCGCGCTTCGTCTGGCCGTCGCCGGCCGGTGCGGAAGCCTCCGCGGCTCCCGCCGACACGAACTGGCTCCATTATGCGAACGACCTGGCCAATACCCGCTACGCCCCGCTCGATCAGATAGACGCCGGGAATTTCGGCGATCTGGAAATCGCCTGGCGGTTCCGGACCGGATCGCTCGGCCCGACGCCGGAATACAATCTGCAGGGAACGCCGCTGGTCGCCAATGGAGTGCTTTACGCCACCGCCGGCACCCGGCGAAGCGTGGTGGCCCTGGATGCGGAGACCGGCGAACTGCTGTGGCTCCACCGGGAGGAGGAAGGCGCGCGTGCCGCGAATGCGCCGCGCAAGCTGTCCGGCCGCGGGCTCGGCTATTGGACCGACGGCGTCCAGGAACGCATCCTGTATGTGACGATCGGCTATCGCCTGGTCGCGCTGGATGCGAAGACGGGGCGCCTCGTCCCGGATTTCGGCGAGAGTGGGGCGGTCGATCTGAAGCTCGACTTCGATCAGGAGCTTGACCCCGAAACCGCCGATGTCGGCCTCCATGCCACGCCCTGCATCGTGAACGGTGTGGTGGTGATCGGCGCGGCTCATACCCCCGGCTCGGCGCAGAAGAAGCGCGGGAACGTCAAGGGATACGTCCGTGGATACGATGTGCGGACCGGCAAGCGCCTGTGGATCTTCCACACGATTCCGCAGCCGGGCGAGTTCGGGCACGACAGCTGGCCGGATGGAACCGAGCGCATCGGAAATGCCGGCGTGTGGTGCCAGATTTCCGCCGATCCGGAGCTCAATCTGGTCTATCTCGGCGTGGAGCTGCCCACTGGCGACATAGTCGGGTTGGACCGGCGGGGGGACGGCCTGTTCGGCGAAGGCATCGTCGCGCTCGACCTGACGACGGGTGAGCCCAAACGGCACTTCCACACCGCCCACCATGGCTTGTGGGATTGGGCCATACCTTGCGCGCCTCGCCCGGCCGACGAGGCAGGCGTGGCTCTACGTGCTCGATGGGGAAGGGGGGGGGCCGATCTGGCCGATCCCCGAAATGCCGGCGCCGGCAGGGTCGCCCCCCGGCGAATATTACGCGCCCACCCAGCCCACGCCCACGCGCCCGCCCGCCTATGACGTGCAGGGCGTGACGGAGGATGCGCTGATCGATTTCACGCCCGAACTGCGGACTGAAGCGGTGAAGCTGATCGCGAATTACAGGACCGGCGGCACGGTGTTCGAGCCGCCGTCAGAATTCGACCCGGACGGAACCTGGGGCACGATCATCGCCCCGAGCATGACGGGCGGCACGAACTGGCCTGGCGGCTGCCACGATCCCGAGACGGGGCTGGTCTACGTCTATTCCAAGTCCGAGGCCCAGCTGCTCATGCTGCGACCCTCGATCGAGAGCGACAAGACCGAGTTCCCCTATGTGCAGGATTTCGACGGCGAAGACACCGTCAGCCGTGAGGGCTTCTCGCCCGGCAAGATCACGGTCCAGGGATTGCCTTTGCTCAAGCCGCCTTATGGCCGCCTCACCGCGATCGACCTCAAGGACGGCAGCATCGCCTGGCAGGTCGCCCATGGCGAAACGCCTGATGCGATCCGCAACCATCCGGCGCTCGAAGGGCTGGAGATACCTCGCACCGGGCAGGCCGGCCAGCAACTGGGGCCGACCGTCACGAAATCGCTGGTGATCTGCGGCGAGGCGATCTTCACCACTCTCCCTTCGGGGGATCAGGGGGCCATGCTGCGCGCTTACGACAAGGCGACCGGGGAAGAAGTGGGGGCAGTCGAAATGCCCGCTCCGCAGGCCGGGGCGGCGATGACCTATATGCTCAAGGGCAGGCAGTATATCGTGCTGGCCATCGGCCGCGGGCACTACGAGGCGGAATATGTCGCCTACCGCTTGTCGGTATGAACGAAGGAGGCGCATCTTGCCCGAAGTCGCGGCGCCGATGAAGCGCATGTCCTCGCTCGCGCTGCTGGGCATCGCCGGCGCTTTGCTGGCGGGGCTCCCGTGGCAAACCCGTGCCGAGGAAACCGTGCGCCTCGCCTCCACAGGCATCTACACCGCCGAGCAGGCGGGCAAGGGCAGGGTGATCTACACGGCCCATTGCGCCAGCTGCGATGGCGGGAACAGGGCGGGGATCGATGTCGCCCCGGCGCTGGAGGGAAACGCGTTCCTTGCCGCATGGTCCGGCAAGGCGGTAACCGTGTTCGACACCCGCCTGCGCAAGACGATGCCGCTTGCCAACCCGGGATCGCTTACTCTCGATCAGACTGCGTCCGTCACGGCCTATATTCTCAGCTATAACGGCTTTCGCGCGGGAAAGGTGCCGCTGCCCGCCCGCCCGGCGGAACAGAAGCCGCTGATCATCGATCGGCCCGGCCGGTCGGCAAGGTAGAGTTCGCTTTTGAAGGAAGAGGGATAGATCATGCGTTGCCATCTCGCGCTGTCGATAGCGTCCGCCGTTCTGCTGGGGGCCGTGCCCGCAGCCGCCGAAGATGCGCCGGCTTCCGCCGCACCGGATCGGGCGACCTACATCACCAGGGAGGAAATCGAGGCGGTGAGCAAGGCGGCGCCGGTCGGGGATCAGACCCTGAAGGTGGTCGATATCGGGCACGAGAATTTCGCCGTCGGGATCGTACACCGGGGCAAGACGGTGAACGGCCGTTCGGGGGACCGCGACCCGAACCTCGTCCTGCCGCCGCCGAAGCCTTGCGGGAAGCGGATGACGGAAGCGCCGGAAGGCGGCTATCCGGGCGGCATCACCCACGTTTCACAGACGGAGGGGTATTACATCACGTCCGGCGGCGGGACGATGTTCACCGACGGCTACATCGTGAACGGCGATGAAAACGATCTGGCCGAGCTCAACGGGCCGACCTGCCTGGGCAGGGCTTACGGAGTGACGGTGAAGACGGTGAAGGAAGGCGATGTGATCGTCGTTCCGGCAGGCGTGGTCCACGGCTGGATCGATGTGCCCGATCACGTCACCTATATCAGTTTCCGGCCCTCGCCCGGCATTCTCGAAGCAGGGTGGGAGCATCCGGCGCTCAAGCCATAGTGGCCCGGAACTCGCAAATTGCCTTAGGCGGAAGAAAAAGCGTTGAAAACCGGCATGCTGATTGACCGTTCCCGCGGGCCAAATATCATTTCCGGTAAGGTGGAGGCGGCGTGGCGATGCGGCCCTATTTCCCGGAGATGATGCAATGACGACTGAAGCGATGCAGAAGGTGCGTTTCGAGCTGGTGCCGGACTGGGAGAAGTGCCCGCCGGGGGAAGAGCACGAGCATCTGGACGTGGCCGATGTCGCCTGCGATGCGGATGATCGCGTCTTCCTGCATACCCGCAAGGGCGACCGCGTCATGATCTATGACGAGGACGGCAATTTCATCAAGAAGTGGGGCGACGGCGTTTTCAGCATGGCGCACGGCATCGCGATTCACGGCGATACCGTCTATTGCACCGACAATGCCGACAGCGTGATCCGCGCCTTCGACCTGGACGGCAACTTCCGGTGGATGATGGGCGAGCCGAAGCAGGTGTCGGACACCGGCTATGCCATGGCGCGGGGGCGCAAGCCCGAGATTCATCACAACGAATTCGTGGAGCGCGCGGCCGGCCCGTTCAACGGCTGCTGCAACGTGGCCATCGCCCGGAACGGCGATATCTTCGTGGCGGACGGTTATGGAAATGCGCGCATCCATCATTTCGACAAGGACCGTAACCTGATCAACAGCTGGGGCGAAGTCGGCACCGGGCCGGGCCAGTTCCACCTCCCGCACGGCATCGCGCTGAACGGCGAGGAGAACGTGATCGTCTGTGACCGCGAGAACGACCGCATCCAGATCTTCGACCGCGGCGGTAAGCTGCTGCATATCTGGACCGACATCTTGCGCCCCACCGATGTCACGGTCGGCCTGGACGGCCTGATCTACGTTTCCGAATTGTGGCGGCCGCTCGAGCCGGGGCAGGGCAGCTTCGTGCACGGCTATGCCGATCACGATCTTCCCGGCCGGCTGACGGTGTTCCATCCCGATGGCACGATCGCGGCGCGCTGGGGAGGCGATAGCGAGAATCGCTCCGCGCCGGGTAATTTCATCGCTCCCCACGGGCTGGCGGTGGACAGCAAGGGCAACCTCTATGTGGCCGAGGTCTGCTGCACCTTCGGCGGCCTGGTTGGGCGCATGCCGATGGAGGAATGCATCGATCACCAGATCCAGAAGTTCCGCCGGGTCGGCTGAGAAGCCCGTTTGCGGGCGGCCCTTCCGAGGTGTGCGATTGACGGCATCCGGGAAATTTATCATGTTAACGTAATCGGGGCGAGCGATCAGGGAGCGGATCTGGCCGATGGGTCAAGTTTCGGCATTGTTGAAACCGGGCACCGAGGAGGCGATGGCGCGCTACACCTCCACGATGCATGGGGAACGCACCCAGGTCGAGGTGTTCACGCGCGTTGCCGACTATGCGTTCAACACGTTCGACATGGGTTCGATGGAGCTTTTGAGCCTGCGTTGCGGCACGCTCACCATGCGCCGCGACGTGGCCGATATCCGCACGCGGCCGAACGGCATGTCCACCTTCGTCCACCAGGTGCGCGGGCGAAGCTCGTTTCGCCACTACGGCAATCAGATCGAGCTGGAGGAAGGCGACTTTTCGCTCTGCAACAACAGCACGCAATACGATCTTCGCCTTTTCGGCCCCAATGAAGTGATCCTGTTCCGCGTGCCCACGACGATGGTGGAGGATAATATCCCGTCCTCGCATCTGCTATACGGCAAGCGGCTTGCCCGGCATGAAGGGCTGGCTTCGATGGCGGGGGCCATGATGCGCGATCTGACTGTGCGGGCGCCCGGTGAGCTTGAGCCGGCAATCGCCGAGCAGGCGGGGCGGCATGTGCTGAAGGTGCTTGCCAGTTCCTACATGTCCCTGTCGGAAGACCGCAACTCGGCTTCCTCGATCATGTCCGGGCGTTTCTGGAAAGTGAAGCTGTTCGTGGAGGAGCACTTGCGCAATCCGGAGCTCAGCCCGTCATTCATTGCCCGCCGGCTAGGTCTGTCGGACCGCTACCTGCGGATGATCTTCGCGGTCAGCGGCGAATCCCCTTCCTCCTACATCCTGCGCCGCCGGCTGGAGGAATGCGCCGCCCAGCTGGGCGACGCCCGCTGGCGCAACTATTCGATCACGAACATCGCCTTCAGCTGGGGCTTCAACAGCGCGCCGCATTTCACGCGCAGCTTCCGGGCGAGATATTGTTGCTCGCCGCGCGATTACCGGCAGCAGAAGCTGTCGCAGTGACGCGGATAAGCCATTCCCGCCCGGCGATTGCGGATTGGCGCCCACCGGCCTTTTCCGGTGCGGTCATGCACAAGTTCCCCGTGAAGCAAGCGGGCGGTGGGCAGCCATGCGACATGCCCACTGCGCATCGCACGCTCCCGGCGGGGTGACGCCCGGGCGGAAGCGCGCGCAAGAACCAGAACGAATGACTGCCAGGTCAGGGAGAGCATCGATGTCCGATCCGGGGAATGCCGCCGCCACCCAGGGCCATCCGTGGCCGCCCCGTAAGGATGCCTATTATTCGCTCTTCGTGATGACGATCGTGGTCATGTTCACGGTGCTGGATCGCACGATCCTGTCGCTGCTGATCGAGCCTATCAAGCACGATTTCGGGATCACGGACACGCAGGCCGCCCTGCTGCTGGGTGCGGCGTTTTCGCTGCCATACGGGATCGTCGGCATCGCGGTGGGCCGCGTGGCGGACCATCTCAATCGCCGCAACGTCATCGCGGTGTCCTGCGCCTTCTGGAGCGCCGCGACGATGGCCTGCGGCCTGGCGCAGGGCTTCGTCAGCCTGTTGTTCGCGCGCATGGGCATCGGCGCCGGCGAATCCGGCTATGGCCCCGCGGCGTGGTCGATCGCCACCGATTACTGGCCGAGGGAGAAAGTCGCTTTCGCCACGGGCACGATGGGGCTGGGCGCCACGGCGGGCCAGGGCCTGGCGTTCTTCCTCGGCGGCGCCGTGCTGCTTTACGTCCAGGGGCTGCCGCCGGTGGACGTCCCGCTGATCGGCGCCATCCGTCCGTGGCAATGGGCCTTCTTCCTGGTCGGCCTGCCGGGGTTGCTCTGGGCGCTGGTCGTCCTGACCACAAAGGAGCCGCCGCGCCGCGGCCTTGTCGAGGGGCAGAAGGCCGAGAAGACCCCCGTTGCCGAAACGGTGCGCTGGGTGACAGACGATTGGCGCGTCTATCTCGCCACCGTCGGCGGCATGGCGATCAAGGCGATGCTGTTGACCGGCCCGTTGGTGTGGGGGGCCACCTTCATGCATCGCGAATATGGCTGGGATCTGTCCAAGGTCGGCATGGTGAAGGGCGCGATCACCCTGATCGTTTCCCCTCTCGGCCTGATGGCCGGGGCGAAGCTTTCCGAAATCTGGATGAAGCGCGGCCGCCAGGATGCCAATCTGCGGATCGTCTTCTATGGCCTGTTGGTCACCCTGCCGCTGCAGATCGCGGCTCCGCTGATGCCGACCGCGTGGCTCTATCTCGCGGTCTATTCGCTGGGGGGCTTCATCGGTGCCCTGGGCTTCGGCCCCAGCGTCGCCGCGTTCCAGCTGATCACGCCCAACCGGATGCGCGGGCAGCTGGGCGCGCTGGTCCAGTTCTGCAACAACGTGATCGCCTTCGCCCTGAGCCCACTGATCGTGGCCCTGTTCACCGATTATCTCTTTCGCAACGAAGGCGACCTGAAATATTCGATGGTGCTCAACACCGTGATCATGGGCGGGCTCGCCGCCGTCGTCATCGGGCAGGGGCTGAAGCCCTATCTCCGATCCTACGAACGCGCGGTGCGGGAATTCGGCAACTGAGCCGGAGATGATCAGCAGGCGGGAAGTGCTGGCGGGTGGCGTCGTCATGGTGTCGGGCGCCGCCGCGCTGGCGGCCCCTTCCGGCGAAGGCCTTATGGCGAACCCCGATTCCAACGGACCAACCCTGAGAGAGAAAGACATGAGCGAAAACCTGGAATCCATCGAGATCATCGACGCGCAGATTCACGAGCCGACGGTCGGGCTGCCGCCTGACGACGGCATGAAGGCGCAATTCGCCGTGTGGCAGGTGGAGCTGGCGCGCGAGGCGATGGATGCCGTGGGCGTGGACATCGCCTTGTCCGTGACGAGCGACACCTTCGTCGAAGTGGCGGCGGAGCGTTATCCCGGGCGCTTCCCCGGCGTGCATACCTTCTTCCACACCCAGCCTGACCTGGCGGCGGAAGTGCGCCGCATCCGCGCCCATCCCGCGATGGTCGCCGGGCGGGCGCTGGTGGGGGATTTCATCAACGCCAAGATGCGCCCCGAATTCGCCGAAGGGGTGTTCGATCCGATTTACGCCACGGCGGAGGAAGTCGGGCTGCCGATCTTCAATTCCACCCATGGCGGCTGCAAGAACCTGGCCCCTATCGCCGAACGCCACCCGGGCCTGACGCTGATCGTGGATCATATCGGCGTGGCGCAGCATCCCGTTTCGCCGCCCGAAACCATGACCTGGGGCCCGTTCGAGGACCTGCTCGAACTGGCGAAATATCCCAATATCCACGTCAAGCTCTGCGGGGCGCCGCTCCTGTCTCAGGAAAACCATCCATACGATGATGTTTGGACTAATCTCGACCGCATGTTTGCTGCGTTCGGCCATGAGCGGGTGATGTGGGGGAGCGATTATACGCGGCTTCGCAGCGCCGATCTTCCCAAGGGGGACCGGCCGCGCCGGCGCGGGATCACTTATGGCGAGAACCTCAACTACCTGCTGCATTCCGGCCACCTGACCCACGCCCAGAAGGCACTGGTGCTGGGCGGCAATGCGCGCCGGCTGTTCAACCTGCCGCCGGCTTCGCAGGAGTGGGGCCCGCCGCCGATGAACTGGGGCATGCCCGGCTGACGATGACCGACGCGGAAACCCTGCTTGCACAGATCGACGAGGCTTGCCGGCGCCTGAAGATCGCCCAGACGACCTTCGGGCGCCGTGCGGTCAATGACGGCAAGCTGGTCAGCCGGCTCCAGCAGGGCGGCCGCGTCACCATCCAGACGGTCAACCGGGTCCACAACTTCATCGCGCAACAGGGCGGCCCTGCAGCCCCCACGCTGCGTTCGGCGATCCATGGCGGGAACCTGGTGCTGCAGCCGGCCCAGAACTTCCGGTTCTACGACAACCGCCAGCGCTATCTGATGTTCGTCAACACGACTTCGGAAAAGCAGCTGATCGCCGACCGGGCGCTGGAGCAGCTGAACTTCGCGCAGCCGGAGCCGCCCGCGATCCGCCTCTTCGATGGCGGGGCGGGGGACGGGACGGCGCTCGCCCGCCTGCTGCGCGGGGCGCATCGGCGCTTTCCCTGGCTGCCGTTTTACGTGGTGGCGAAGGAGATCAGCATCGAGAACGTCCGGCTGATGCTGGAGAAGATGCCCGACCGGTTCCAGGAACATCCGGCAACCGTCCTCGTCGTCACCAATCTCAATTATACCGATGCCCCGTGGCTCAAGCCTTCCTCGCCGGTCGCCGCGAGCGCCATGGTGTGGCACGAGGTGGCGCTGGAAGGCTCGACCGCGGGCGATTTCGAGGAAGCGATCGCGGCCCTGCAGCCCGTGCTCGATCGCAACTGGCAGGTGGAAGTCAGCCCGGATAGCGGGCGCCCGCTTCACAAGACGCCCGCCGTGCTGGTCATCTACCGGCGGGACCAGCGCTTCGTGCTCGATTCGATCATTCCCGAGCGTGGCCTTGCCCGCGCGGATTTCGACTTTGCGCTGCTTTCGCATCCTTATCGGGCGAGAGCGCCGATCGAGTTCAAGGCGCGGCAGATCGTCGCGCCGCTGGTGCGCTCTCTGCGGGCCAATGGCCGGCTGATGGGCGTGCACGCCTATGGCGAGGATCCGGGGCTGGATGTCGTCAAGGCGTTGTGGCCGGGGGAAAGCCCCTTTTCCCACCGCAGGGCGGATTTGATGGAGGCGGTGAAGGCGGAGCTGGGCGGCGACGCGCGCCACTACCATTTCCACGACTTGTCGGACGAGGAATCGCTGTTCCGCTATTCGATCAGGATGCTGCCCAACGAGATCGACGGCGAGCGCGAGATCGGCGTCTCCACCTTGCTGGCGGCGTGGAATGCCGCGTCCTATGTGGCGCAGATCGAGGATACCCGCCTCGAAGGGGTGCTGAACCAGAACCTCTATGTCGAAGCGACGCGCGACGTGCTGCGCGCGCAACGGGGTTTGTGGTTTACCAACGAAACCTATATCGTTTCGCGGCGTGCCGAACTGGGCGCGCGCAACTAGTCAGGATGTCCGTGCAGCAGATCGACCGGGAGGCCGGGCCTCATTGCCCGTTTTGCGGGGAGCCGTGGACCTCGGCCATGCTCGATCTCTATGCGAGCATGACGGATGAGAGCGCGTGCGGCTGTTGCGGCGGGCACGGCGGCATGGAGCACGACCATGCCGAACGGGATGTGGAACTGCCCGACACCGACCTTTGCTGCGAGCATTGCGGCCGCGCGATATACCGGGCGCTGTCCTCCCTAAGATCCTGAGCGGCTCTTCCGCCAGACTGCCCACATTCTTCCCATTGAGGCAATTTTTCGCGTCGCCGATCCCATATCTGCCGTGCAGCCCGGAAGATTGAAGAGGATGGCAGGCAGATGAGGCGCTCGACCGATTATTTCCTTTGCACGCATGGCGGCAATTTGCCGCTTCCGGATTCGCTGAGTGGGCTCCTCGCCGATGCGGGCGGGCATGCGGCGGAGATCGCCGTCGAGCTGCCCAGGGCCGTGGACTGGGTGGTGGAGAAGCAGATCGAGTGCGGGGTCGATATCATCAATGACGGGGAATATGTGAAGGCCTCGCATCCCGGCACTTACGCGGCCTATATCTGGGACCGCATCACCGGCTACGAAACTATCGAGAAGCCCGAGGGGCTAGAGCCCAAGCGCGCGTTCACCGCGGAGCGCGATCGGCGCGATTTTCCGGGCTTCTACGAATCGGGCCTCTGGTTTGCCGGTTCGGGCGGCGCGCAGCGGCCCGGCTTCGCCACTCCCGGCCACACGGTGACCAGCTTCTTCGGCGGCAACAAGATTCGCGCCTGCCCCGGCCCTATCGCCTATGAAGGGCAAGCGGAGATCGCAAAGGATGTGGCCGCGTTGCGGACGGCGCTGGAAAGCAGGCCGGGCGTGGAAGGCTTCATCGCCGCGCTGGGGCCGCTCAGCCTGGGGGCGGGCTTCCACAACCTCCACTACAAGGACGAGCGCGAATACATGTTCGCCGTCGCCGATTGCGTGCGCGAGGAATACAAGGCGATCACCGATGCGGGCTTCATCCTGCAGATGGACGAACCGGAATTCGCCACCACCTGGATGTTCTATCCCGACTGGACCGTGGAGCAATATCGCGACCATCTCGATTTCTGCGTCGAGATCATCAATCACGCGCTGCGCGGCCTGCCGGAGGAGCTGGTTCGTTTCCACACCTGCTGGGGCTCCGGCCATCGCCCGCATGTCCACGATATCGAGTTCAAGCACATCGTGGACAAGCTGCTGAAGATCGACGCGCAGTGCTACACCTTCGAGGCGAGCAATGTCCGCCATGCGCACGAATATCGCGTGTTCGAGGATGTGAAGCTGCCCGAAGGCAAGATCATCGCCCCGGGTGTGGTGGGCCACTACACCGATCTCGTCGAGCATCCCGAGCTGGTGGCGGAGCGCCTGTGCAACTACGCCCGGCTGGTGGGGATGGAGAACGTGCAGGCCAGCACCGATTGCGGCATCGGCTCACGCGTGGGGCACGAGGAAGTCGTCTGGGCCAAGCTCAAGGCGATGAGCGAAGGCTGCCGCATCGCGACCGAGCGCATGAAGGGGAAGTAGGCTGGCTCCTATCCCCCTCCCTTCGTCATTCCCACGAAGGCGGGAATCCAGTCCAGCCCCGTGAGTCCCAGCGAAGGCTGGGACCTCGTCCGCCGAGGTGCAGTGCCAAGAGGGCCGAGGCCCCAGCCTGCGCTGGGGCTCACAAGGGTTGCTGCTGGATTCCCGCCTGCGCGGGAATGATGAAGGTAATCGAACCGAGACATCATCACCCCTTCGCGCCTTTGCGTGACTCCGTCTCACGCAAAGACGCGAAGATGGAGAATCGGTGTTGCCCCTCGATACTTATCAAGTTAAACTCTTGGCAAGAATGGGCCTCCTTGCCCATTTCACAAACTTTTTTGGGAGCATTCGCATGAGCGAGTACAAGATGCCGCAACTCAAGCATCCCGACCGCCTGTTCATCGGCGGCGAGTGGGTGCAGCCCAATTCCGGTCGCCAGCTCGAGATCGTGTCGCCCGATACGGAGCAGGTGGTGGGCCATGTCGCCGAAGCCGACGAGAAGGACATGGATCGCGCCGTCGCGGCCGCGCGTGAGGCGTTCGACCATGGGCCGTGGCCCTGGCTCAGCCCGCGCGAGCGGATCGAGGCGATGGAGCGCCTGGTCGCGGCGCTGACGCGCCGCCATCCGGAGCTGGCCGAGGCCTGGTCGCTGCAGATGGGCGGGCTCCAGACCACTGCGCCCTATCTGGTGCAGCGGGGCACGTCGAACCTCGAGGATGCGATCCGCCTGGGCAAGGAGTTCGAGTTCATCAGGAAGGCGCCTTCCGCAGCTTCTCCGGTGGCCTATGTCGTCCATGAGCCAGTGGGCGTCGTGGCCGCGATCGCGCCGTGGAACGTGCCTTACATGATCATGGCGGCCAAGCTGGCCCCGGCGCTGCTCACCGGCTGCACCGTGGTAATGAAGCCCTCGCCGGAAACGCCGCTGGAAGCCTATATCATCGCCGAATGCGCCGAAGAGGCAGGCATTCCCGCCGGCGTGATCAATCTGGTGCCCGGCCATCGCGAGGCGGCCGATCACCTGGTCAACAACCCCGGCATCGACAAGGTCAGCTTCACCGGCTCCACTGCCGCGGGCAAGCGCATCGCGGAAGTCTGCGGCAGCCGCATCGCGCGCTGCTCGCTCGAACTGGGCGGCAAGTCCGCCGCCATCGTGCGTGACGATTTCCCGATCGATGCCGCCGCCGCGATCCTGGGCAACACCATCACCGTGATGAGCGGGCAGGTCTGCGCCATGCTCAGCCGCGCCATCGTGCCCCGCAGGTCGCACGACAGGCTGGCGCAGCTCATCAAGGCCGAGATGGAGAAGATCGTCATCGGCCATAGCGACGATCCGACGACGCAGCTCGGGCCGCTGGCGATGAAGCGTCAGCTCGAACGGGGCGAGACCTATGTCGAGGAGGGGCGTCGCACCGCCGATCTGGTGACCGGCGGCAACCGGCCGAGCCATCTCAATCGGGGTTATTTCCTGGAGCCGACGCTGTTCGCCAATGTCGACAACAGGAGCCGTATCGCGCAGGAAGAGATTTTCGGGCCCGTGCTGAGCCTCATCCCGTGCGAGGATGAAGCGGAAGCGATCCGCATCGCCAATGAGAGCGACTATGGCCTCAACGGCGCGGTCTTCACCCGCAATGGCGACAAGGCCTATGAGGTCGCGC
>Ga0066256_1002383_pt1 | contig 20346 bp, 20 predicted proteins | sample ThiBio_1000_biof_FD_87107 | JGI IMG/M metagenome (GOLD analysis project Ga0066256, IMG submission 87107) | Wastewater bioreactor microbial communities from Cape Town, South Africa - Thiocy_expt_1000_biof (version 2) | ecosystem: Engineered > Bioreactor > Thiocyanate-remediating >... | reverse complement strand
AGGTTGTTGTGGGGATAACATGCCCGGCACCTCACCAAGGACATACGAATGTTCGGATTGCAGACGCCTCAGAAATACAACCGAATGGCTGCCAGTTGACAGTGCTGCTTAGCTCGCGTGGTCTCACGCTGCTGAGGTCCACCCACGTGGAACTTTTTTTAAGTGGGCTAAGTGCCTCATCCTTGGCGCATACTTAAAACCAGAATTGTTCGGAAAATTTTTCAATAAACTCTAATTTACTTATGTCGGTAAGATGCAACGACGAATTATCAAAAGTTATCGGTATCGATACAGTATCGGATCGAGTAACAAACCTTGTGTGGATTGCTGCAACGCATTCAAATACTAATTGGCGTAAATTAAATTTTAAAAGATATTCACGCGATAAGATTTTAGAAATTCTAAACACGGATCAGGCATTAAAAAATACTGTCGTAAATTGCCTTCACAAGGAATTAATTCCATCTGCCGAATTAAACTGGATTAATGAAAGCCAGAGGCAGGCCAATTTTATCGAAAACCTGATATGTAATTGGACACAAATCAGTCCGTCGCAATATCCGGAAATACATACAAAAATGTCGGGATTATCGCCGTTCTCGCTTGTTAATCCCAATGTAATACCTTATGAACTAATGGGGGCAGAGCGAAGCATTGCTCTGATTGACTATTTTTTGTCTTTTACCAACGTCGAATGTAAAGAGCGGATAGAAATCGCCAAAATTTTTCTTCTAGCATGGGAAAAACACCAGGAAAAAGATAAAGAATTCGATTGGTTCAAAAAAGATAATTCGCAGGAGCGGATAGATTTTTTTTGGGAATGGCTGAAATCGAAGGCGCCACACCTTACCAACAATCGTGCTTCATTCCAGAACCATGATGACTTGCTCTCTTGCTTCGACTTTTACTTTAACGACACCTCGTCCAAAACTCTACTGATACAAAATTTCAAAAAAGTCTGGAACCAAAAACAGTCAAGAGCTAGGTCCAAAGGCAAGAAGCAGCGGAACTTTGTTCTCGCAGAGAAAACGATATCAAAGCTAGAAAAGCTTGCTGCAAAATATCAATTGAACCGCACCGAAATCATCGAGATAATCATCAATGCCGAAGCGGAAAAGGAAATCTACATGCGTGAACGCAACAGTCGCAGGAACTAGTTGCTGGACTAACCCGAACCTACCGAATAATAAAAAGCAGCCTGTGTCGTTGATTGACACAGGCTGCTTTCAGTTTTAGAACATTTGTATGTGCCGCTGGCCGCTCAGTTGGCAGGTGGTGAATTACAGTAGTTAGCCCAATCGGACATCAAACCTGCACGCTTGGCCAAGAGGTCGCCCCTTTGATAGGCTGCTTCCACGCCATCAGCCAGTCTATGAGCAAGGGCGTGCTCACAGACCTCGCGGGGATAGGCCGTCGTTTCTCCTGCCCAGTCTCTGAACGTCGAACGAAAGCCATGCTGGGTCAACCCGTTGCGGCCCATGCGTCGCAGGACGGCCGTCAAAGCCATGTCGGAGAGTTGCCCGCCTTTCGGGGCGATGAACACTTGGTCGCTCCCCTCTTCCCGAGGCAAGGCATTCAACAAGGTGATCACTTCGTTGGCCAAAGGCACCCTGTGTTCTTTGCCTGCTTTCATACGCTCCCCCGGGATGGTCCACGTACAGGTCTTCAAGTCTATCTCTGACCACTTTGCACCGCGCACTTCACCCGAGCGGGCCGCAGTCAAGATTGCAAACTCCAATGCCCTGGCCGAAACGCCCTCCTTCGCTCTCAGTTCAGCCATGAACTCTGGAATCTCGACGTAAGGCAGCGCAGCGTGGTGCTCCACTTTCTGCACCTTATTTCGGGCAGGTAGTTCGTGTTCCAGGTGACCTTTCCAACGCGCAGGGTTGTCTCCCTGTCGATACCCTCTGAAGGTTGCCCAATCCAGTATGGACTCTATCCGCCCACGCAATCGACTGGCTGTTTCGGTTTTGTGCAACCACAAGTTCTGCCCGGCAGACCCCACAGTCTGCTGAAGTACCTCAAGCACCATTCCAGTATCGATCGACGCCACCGGCAAGTGGCCGAATTTTGGATGGACGTAGGTCGCCAGGGTGTTCTGCCACTGCTGAGCATGCTTCTCGTTCTTCCAGCCCGCACGATTGGCTTCGATGTACGCACTCGCACATTCTTCAAACGTCTTGGCCTTGGCAGCTTCCAAAGCGGTTTCAACCTTTGCTTCCCGTCGCTTCAGTACCGGATCGACACCCTCACGAACCTGCCTTCTGAGCTCACGGGCGCGGTCACGCGCTTCAGCAAGTGAGACTTCGGGATAACTGCCAAGCCCGACGTCCCTGCGATGAACGGCAGCATTCCCATCACGACCAATCCGCGAGCCCACAGCAATGCGCAACACCCATGCTCGGGATGCACCCAGAACACGCAGGTGCAATCCGTCCACACCCCCGACGGCGTAGCGACCGTCTGTCTTGAACTTCGAGACTGCCAGGGCAGATAGCTCTCTCGCTTTCTTGGGCATGAAAACTCTCCGTCGAACTCATCTGCCCCACATCTTATCCCACATAAAACACTGGATTAGGTGGGATTTCGTTAGACATCATTGGACAACGAAAATCTCTTATGCCTTTGTTTTTATTGCGTTTTTTGGTTTTTTCTAGATTTCTTTGGACATCGCTGAAACGGACGCCCTCTCCGCCACAACATGACCCTAGGTGATGAACTCACCTAGGGTTTTTTTGTTTTCAATTTGTGCGGGGCTGCGCTTGTTCAGCCCAAGTTCAGGCTGCGCCCCACCCCATCCTGCCAGCGCCAGGCGTCGGCGCACATGCGGTCCACGCCGTGCTGGGCCTTCCAGCCGAGCAGGCGCTCGGCCTGGCCGGGGTCGGCCCAGCATTGGGCGACGTCGCCGGGCCGGCGGGCCACCACCTGGTAGGGCACGGGCCGGCCGCTGGCGCGCTTGAAGCTGCGCACCATTTCCAGCACCGATACGGGCTTTCCGGTGCCCAGATTGACCGTGAGCAAGCCGCTGTGCGCCTGCAGATGGCGCAGCGCCTCCACGTGGCCCTGCGCCAGGTCGCAAACGTGGATGTAGTCGCGCAGACCGGTGCCGTCGGGCGTGGGATAGTCGTTGCCGTACACGCTGAGGCGGTCGCGCTGGCCGGCGGCCACCTGGGCCACATAGGGCAACAGGTTGTTCGGCACGCCCTGCGGGTCCTCGCCGATCAGGCCGCTCTCGTGCGCGCCGACGGGGTTGAAGTAGCGCAAGCGCGCAATGCGCCATTGGCCGGGCTCAGACAGGTCCACGTCGGCCAGGATCTGCTCGACCATGAGCTTGCTCCAGCCGTACGGATTGGTCGCCTGGAGCGGGAAATCTTCCCGTATCGGCACGCTCGCCGGGTCCCCATACACCGTGGCGGAGGAAGAGAACACCAGCGTGCGCACCTGGGCCGCGCGCATGGCGTGCAGCAGCGTCACGCTGCCGGCCACGTTGGTGTCGTAGTAGCGCAGCGGCTCGCGCACCGATTCGCCCACGGCCTTGAGGCCGGCGAAATGCACCACCGCCGTGATGGGGTGGCGCGCGAATATGTCGTCCAGGAGGGCGCGGTCGCGCACATCGCCGGTGATGCAGGGCGGGACTTCCCCGGTGATGCGCCCCAGGCGCTCGAGCACGCTGGTGCGGCTGTTGCTGAAGTTGTCGAGCACCAGGTACGGCAGGCCCGCGGCCGCCAGCGCTGCGCAGGTGTGCGAGCCGATATAGCCGGCGCCGCCGGTTACCAAAATCACGTTGCTAGTCCTTGGAAAGATGCCGCCCCGCGGCGCGCGCGTTGCCTGCGCCTTCAAGGAAAGCATGCAAGGCAACCCCGTTCCGGCGGGCCTTCGGACATGAAAAACGGGCCCCTGGGGCCCGCTTCGCTCAGGTACAAGCCGTGCCGGCGCGCTATTGTCGCAGCGTCACGCCGGTCTTGGCCTGCAGCGCGTCGAAGCCGACGCCGGGGGCGAGTTCGACCACCTTCAGGCCTTCCGGGGTCACGTCCATCACGGCCAGGTCGGTGATGATGCGGTTGACCACGCCCACGCCGGTCAGCGGCAGCGTGCATTGGGGCAGGATTTTCAGGTCCTCGGTGCCGTCCTTCTTGCGCGCCACGTGCTCCATGAGCACGATCACGCGCTTCACGCCCGCGACCAGGTCCATGGCGCCGCCCATGCCTTTGACCATCTTGCCGGGGATCATCCAGTTGGCCAGGTCGCCCCGCTCGCTCACCTGCATGGCGCCGAGGATGGACAGGTTGATCTTGCCGCCGCGGATCATGGCAAAGCTTTCGTGGCTGCCGAAGATCGACGACCCGGGCAGCGTGGTCACGGTCTGCTTGCCGGCGTTGATGAGGTCTGGATCGACCTCGTCCTCGGTGGGGAAGGGACCGATGCCCAGCATGCCGTTTTCCGACTGCAGCCACACTTCCTTGTCGCCGGTGTAGTTGGCCACCAGCGTGGGAATGCCGATGCCGAGGTTCACGTAGAAGCCGTCTTCGAGTTCCTGCGCGGCACGCGCCGCCATTTGCTCCTGGGTCCAAGGCATGTTCAGGCTCCTTTCTTCTCGCTGAGGGTGCGCTTTTCGATGCGCTTTTCCGGGTGCGGGTTGTGCACGATGCGGTGCACGTAGATGCCGGGCAGGTGCACTTCGTCGGGCACCAGTTCGCCGGTCTCGACGATTTCCTCGACCTCGACCACGCACACCTTGCCGGCCATGGCAGCGGCCGGGTTGAAGTTGCGCGCCGTGAGGCGGAACTGCAGGTTGCCGGATTTGTCCGCGCGGTGCGCCTTGACGAGCGAGACGTCGGGAACGAGGGAGCGCTCCATCACGTAAGTCTCGCCGTCGAACTCGCGCAGCTCCTTGCCCTCGGCGACGATGGTGCCCACGCCGGTCTTGGTGAAGAAGGCCGGGATGCCGGCGCCGCCGGCCCGCAGCTTCTCGGCCAGCGTGCCCTGGGGGGTGAATTCCAGCTCCAGTTCACCCGCGAGAAACTGGCGCTCGAACTCCTTGTTTTCCCCCACGTAGGAACTGATCATCTTCTTGATCTGGCGCGTCTCCAGGAGCTTGCCCAGGCCGAACCCGTCCACCCCGGCGTTGTTCGAGACGACGGTGAGGTTCTTCACCCCGCTGTCGCGCAGCGCATCGATCAGCGCCTCTGGAATACCGCACAGCCCGAAGCCGCCGACGGCCAGCAGCTGGCCATCCTGCACGAGGCCTGCGAGGGCCTCGGCTGCGGAAGCAAATACCTTGTTCACGCGTCTCTCCTTTTCGCTGGGATGCCTTACGATACTACGTATTGATTTAGGTAGTTTTCCGTAGATACTTTCACCATGCCGATCGACTACCGCCTCGCGTTTGAAATGGCCCCCGTGGGCATGGTCGTGTCCCGCAACCGCGACATGATCGACTGCAACGACCACCTCTGCGCCATGTTCGGCGCTTCGCGGGAAGTGCTGGTGGGGCAGTCCTTCCGCATTCTCTATCCAAGCGCCGAAGAGTACGAACGCCTGGGCGCGCACATGGAGCCCATCCTGAACGCCAAGGGATACTACTCGGACAACCGCATCATGAAGCGCGCCAACGGCGAGATGTTCTGGTGCCACGTCTCGGGCCGCGCGCTGGACCGCGCCCAGCCACACGCCGCCGGCATCTGGACGCTGGAGGACCTGAGCGAGCGGCGCGCCGTCAAATCCAGCCTGACCGGGCGCGAGCGCGAGGTCGCCGCCCGCCTGCTGGAGGGGCTGACCTCGAAGGAAATCGGCAAGATCCTGGCCATCAGCCACCGCACGGTGGAAATCTACCGCGCACGGCTGATGCGCAAGTACGGCGCGTCCACCGCCGCCGACCTGGTGCACAAGCTGGTGGCGGGCTAGGGAACCTCTGCATGAATCGAGCGGCAAGTGTGCGCTGCGGATCGGGATGGGATGCAAGGCGCAAAACGCAGCAATAGCCGTAGCTATTGCGAGTATTTGCAACGCGGCAGACCGCCCGAGACCGCAGGTGCACACGGCGCGATGATTCGTGCAGAGGTTCCCTAGGGTTGGCCGGCGGGCAAACGTATCATGGGGGAATCCCCATTCTCCATGCCGCCAAGGCCCACCATGACCGCCCGCTACCCTGCCCCGAACCTCGACAGCCTGCCCCCGGACCTGCAGGAAAGGATCCTGCAGATCCAGGAAAAAGCCGGTTTCATTCCCAACGTCTTCCTGGGCTTCGCGCGCCGCCCGGCCGAATGGCGCGCCTTCTTCGCCTACCACGACGCGCTGATGGAGCCCGAGAGCGTGGGCCGCAGCAGCTCGCTCACCAAGGGCGAGCGCGAGATGATCGTCACCACCACCAGCGCCGCCAACCAATGCCTGTACTGCGTGGTGGCGCACGGCGCGATCCTGCGCATCTACGAGAAGAAGCCCTTCGTGGCCGACCAGGTGGCGGTAAACCACCGCAAGGCCGACATCACCCCGCGCCAGCGCGCCATGCTCGACTTCGCCATGAAGGTCTGCCAGCGCAGCCACGAGGTCGAAGACGCCGATTTCGACGCGCTGCACGCGCACGGATTCGACGACGAGGACATCTGGGACATTGCCGCCATCACGGCGTTCTTCGGCCTGTCCAACCGCATGGCGAGCTTTGCCGGCATGCAGCCCAATCCGGAGTTCTATCTCATGGGCCGGGTGCCGCGCGAAAAGAAGGCCTGAATACTATTGAATTAGTAGCTTCAAACGCTTACTAGGTAAGCGCTGGAGCCTGTTTTCATGATGATTTTTTGCAGCTGGCGAAGGCATCGAGCGCCGGCTGGTAGGTGGGCGAGCGAACGTCCAGCGCGCCCAGCACCGTGTGGTACATGTTGTCGTGCGTCAGCGGGGTGTCCGCGCCCGCGCGCAGGCATTCCACCGGCAGGCCCTGGCGGCGCGCCAGCGCATTGTCCAGCCAGGCGAGCATGGGCACGTGCTTCTGGACGTCGGGCGCCAGGCTGTAAGGCACGCCGTGCAGGAACAGGCCGTATTCGCCGAGCGATTCGCCGTGGTCGCTCAGGTACAGCATCCCCGTGTCGTAGCGCGCCGACTGGCCCTGCAGCCAATCGATGGTCCGGCCCAGGAAGGCGTCGGTGGCGGCGATCGAGTTGTCGTAGGCGTTGACCAGTTCGCCATGGGCGCAGTCGGCCAGCACCTCGGTGCGGCATTCGGGCAGGAAGCGCTTGGTGGCCGCGGCCGAACGCTTGTAGTACGCCGGCCCGTGGCTGCCCATCTGGTGCAGCACCAGCAGCACGCCGCGCTCGCGCTGGGCCGCCGGCAAGGCCGCCAGGCGCTCGTCCAGGCCCTCCAGCATGGCCTCGTCGCTGCACTCGCCGCCATCGCACAAACGCTTGCGCGCCTCGGGCGCGAGGCCGTCCGCGGCCCCGGCATGCGGCACACGGTCGCACACGCCCTTGCAGCCCGATTGGTTGTCCAGCCAGAGCACGGCCAGGCCCGCGGCCTGCGCCACGTCGAGCAGGTTCTCGTAGTCGTCCTGGCGCGACTCGAAGGCGCTTTTGCCGAGCGGCGAGAACATGCACGGCAGCGAGGCCAGCGTGCTCGTGCCGCAGGAGCGCACCTGGCGCCAGCTCAGCACCTGGCGGCGCGCGAGCTCGGGCGTGGTGTCGCGGGCGTAGCCGTTGGTACCGAAATGGTCGGCCCGCGCCGTCTCACCCACCACCAGCACGAAAAGCACCGGCCGGGCGCCCGGCGCGTACGTCGCGCCAAGCGCCGCACCCTGCGACATCGGTACCAGCACGCGCGTGCGTGCGAACACCGGGCGCACCACCGCCAGGGTGGTCGAGTACAGGCTGGCCAGCGGGTTCATGAGGTAGCGCAGCTGCGGGTGGTTGCGCATCAGCGGCGCCAGGTCGCGCGAGGTGAGCGCCACCGTGGCCGCCGCCACGGCCAGGGCCACGAACAGCATGGCGGCGTTGCGTCCCGCCTGGCGCAGCGGCCGCATCGGCAGGATGCGCACGCGCAGCAGCCACCAGGTGGGCAGCAGCAGCACCGCAAGCACGGCCAGCACGAGGCGCGGGCCCAGCAGGTCGGACACTTCGCGCGCATCCGTGCCCAGCACGTTGGCGGCCATGCCGGGGTCCATGGCGATGCGGTAGGTCAGCATGTAGTACTGCGCCAGCCCGGCCACCAGCACCACCAGCCACCACACGGGCTTCATGCCGCGCGTCCAGGCCGTGAACGCCAGGATGGCGACCATGCCGCAGACGATCAGCACCGCCAGCGCGGCGACGGAGCGCAGGTACAGGCTGGGTGCTCCGCCAATGCGCGCCACCTGCAGCCAGAGCGGCCAGTTGGCGGCCGCTACCAGGTACAGGGAAAGCCGCAGCACCACCTGCTGGGCCGAAAGGGGCGCGGCCATCCAGGCGTCGGCCCGGCGCAGGGCGGCACGGGCGCGGGCGAGCATGCCCAGGTCGGGAAGGGTATCGGGGGTGACGGTGGCAGCAGGCATAGGGGTCGATGGTGCAAGGCAGCGCTGAAGCGCGGCTGAACGCCGCGCTCAGAAGGTGTTCAGGTTTGTAGGCCGAGGGTGCGCATCCCGCGCCAGCGCATGGCGGCCTCTTCCACGGCCAGCCCGACGCTCCAGCAGATCCAGGCCGACCAGAGGGTGTGGCTCATGTAGTGCGCGCCGCGCAGTTGCTGCCCCAGCCCGAGCACGGCGCCGCCGACCAGCGCCGCCGCCAGCCAGCCCGGTGCCAGGCGCGGCGCACTGCGGCGCAGCACGAACCAGCCGGCGGCAAACCCCAGGGCCGCCGACGCGTGTCCGGCCGGGAAGCAGTGCCCAGGTCCCCGGTCGGAAACGCCCCAGAGCCAATGCGATACGTAGTTGGCCGTCCCGCCGAACTCGACGAGGTCCCAGGGGCAGCTCGTGGTGGTCAAGCGCTTGACGGCGGTGACGGTGAGCGCCGCCAACACGATGGACAGCACCAGCTGCACCCGGTCGGCCGTGCTCAGGAGGCGCAAAAAGCCCCAGGGCCGCCAAGCGCCGACGCCCAGTGCCAGCACCAGCGCCGTGCTCGCGTGGCGCGGCAGTTCGTGCAGCAGCAGCACAAAGGTCGGGTGGCTGCGCCAGGCGAAGCCCTGCGCGCTGCCGAAGACGCGCGCCAGCGGCAGGTCCAGGCCGCTCATATCCCACAGCAGCAGCGGGGCAAGCAACAGCAACGTCAGGCCGTACAGGCGGTGACGGGAGGTGGGCGGCATGGTGGCGGGTGCGGCGCGGCGGCCGGAGGACAGAAGCACAATCCGCGCAAGCGTACCCAGCGCGCCTGAACGTGCCATGAACGAGCGCCACTACACTCTGGCGCGCAAGACGTCTCAACGAGGGCCTGTTACCAAACCATGCGTGTACTGCTGGTCGAAGACGATCCGGCCTTGTCCGAGGCGGTGTGCGGCTACCTGCGCGCCAAGAGCTTCGTGGTCGATACCGCGCCCAGCCTGGCCCTGGCGAGCGCGGCGCTGCGCGGTGCGAACTACAGCGCCGTGCTGCTCGACCTGCACCTGAGCGATGGCGACGGCCTGTCCCTGCTGCCGCAGGTGCGCGCTTTGCCGGAACGCCCCATCGTCATCGTGCTGACCGCGCGCGACCAGGTCAGCGACCGCATCCGCGGCCTCGATGCCGGCGCCGACGACTACCTCACCAAACCCTACGACCCGGGCGAGCTGCTGGCGCGCCTGCGCGCTGTCGAGCGGCGCCGCAGCGCGGCCGACGCGCCGGTGCTGGTGCTCGGCGACGTACAGATCGACCTGGCGCGCGAGCAGGTCCGCCGCACCGGCGTACCGATCGCACTGACGCAAAAGGAGTGGGCGCTGCTGCGCGTCATGGCGGCCCGGCCGGGCCGCATCCACACGCGCGAGAACCTCCAGGACGCGCTCTACGGCTTCGACGACGAGGCGGACAGCAACACGCTGGAAGTGTTCATCAGCCGCTTGCGGCGCAAGCTCGGACGCACGCACATTGAGACCGTGCGCGGCCTGGGTTACCGGCTGGTCACGCCATGAAACCTGCCACCGCAACCACGGCGCGCGGCAGCACCCTGGCCGGGCGGCTCACGCGCACCCTGGTGCTCTGGGTCGGCGGCGTGTGGCTGCTGTGCGTGCTGGGGGTGGTCTGGTACACCGACCGCGAGATCAACTACAACTTCGACAGCGAACTCGTCGAGGTGTCGCACCGCATGTTCGACATCGCGCTCGGCCACCTGGATGCGGCCGGTCCGGCCAGCACGCCGGGCGCCGTGCTCACGGTGCCGGCGCCGGGCTCGTTTGCCGACGCCGAGGTGCTGTTCCAGCTCGTCGGGCCCGACGCGCGCGTACTCGCGCGTTCGGCCGAGGCATTGGCGGAGCAGTTCGACGTACCGCTCGCGCCCGGCTTCGAAAATACACACGCCTGGCGCGTGTACACCTTGCGCCACCCGGTGCGCGACATCTACCTGCAGGTGGCCGACCCGCTGGACGAGCGCCGTGCCGCCGCCAACCGCACGCTGTTCGGGCTGATCGTGCCGCTGGTCGCCGTGCTGCCGCTGCTGGGCATGCTGCTGCGCAGCATCGCCCGGCGCGAGCTGCGCGTGCTCGACGACCTGTCGCACGAGATCAGCCAGCGCGACGGCACGCTGCTGCACCCCATCTCCCTGCCCGACCTCCCGCGCGAACTGCGCAGCGTGGAAGACCACGTGAACCGCCTGCTGGAGCGCCTGGCGCAGGCACTGGATGTGGAGCGCGCGCTCGCCGCCAACGCCGCACACGAGCTGCGCACGCCGCTCACGGCCGCCTGGCTGCGCCTGCAGACCGCCCTGGAGCATGGCCTGCGGCGCACCGACGTGGAGGCCGCGCTCGCCGCGCTGGGCACGCTGCGCCAGCGCACCGAAAAACTGCTGCAGCTCTCGCGCGCGGAATCGAGCGCGCCGCTGGTGCGCCAGCGCGTGGACCTGGGCCAGCTCGCCACCACCGTGGCCGAGGAGTTCTGGCAGGACGAGCGCGCCGTGGACCGGCTCGACCTCGTGGCGTCCTATGAGGGCGCCGCGCCCCAGGCCCTGGGCGACTTCGACGCGCTGGCCATCGCCCTGCGCAACCTGGTGGAAAACGCCCTGCACTACAGTGGCCAGGGCGCGGTGGAGCTGATTGTCGGGCCCGGGTGCGAGCTCGCCGTGCGCGACGACGGCCCGGGAGTCGCCAGCGAGCGCCTGCAGGCGCTGCAGCAGCGCCATGTGCGCGACGGCACCGAGCGCGTCGGCTACGGGCTGGGGCTGTCCATCGTCGCCACCATCGCCGACAAGCAGCACGCCCGGTTCACCCTCGCCTCGCCGCCCCCCGGCCAAGCCCGCGGCCTGGAGGCGCGTCTGGTGCTGGAGCCGGCAAACGCGAAGCCGGATTAGGACACCAGCCGGCGCATCCAGTCGGGCAGGTCCACCGCCTTCTGGCGCGGGAAATCCACCCAGATGGTGGTCGCGCCGCCGGCGGCGCAGACCACGCCCGGCTGGGCCACCCGCTCCATGGTGCCCCAGGTCTCGAAGGTGGTGCGGCCAGGGTCGCTGACGTAGAGCTTGAGCAGCACTTCGTCGGGGTATTGGAGCTGCTGGTAGAAGTTGCAGAAGGCGTTCACGATGACCGGCCCCTGGCCCGCCGGGTCGGGGTTGCAGCCGGCGGCCACCATCCAGTCGATGCGCGCCGACTCCAGGTAGCGGAAGTACACCGTGTTGTTGACGTGGCCCATGGCGTCCATGTCGCCCCAGCGCACGGCAAAGCGCGTCTCGTACACCAGCTTCTTGGCTTCGGGGATTTCAATCTTCATCGCGGCAGCTCACACGCCGAAACCGTCGTCGGCGGCGATCACCGCGCCGTTGACGAAATGGCTCTGGTCGCTGGCCAGCATGACGATGAGCGCATCGAGGTCCTGCGCCTGGCCCACACGCTTCCTCGGCAGCATGGCAATCAGCTTCTGGCCGTGCTCGGTGCTCCAGTGGTCGTGGTTGATCTCTGTGTCGATGTAGCCGGGGCACAGCGCGTTGACATTGATGCCAAAGCGCCCCCACTCCAGCGCCATGGCCTTGGTCATCTGCACCACGGCGGCCTTGCTCATGCAGTACGCGCCGATCTGCGGCAGCACCTTGAGCCCCGCCATCGAGGCGATGTTGATGATGCGCCCGCCGGTGAAGCTCCCCGGCGCAGCGCCGCGCGAACGCGCCAGCATGCGCTTGCCGACTTCCTGGGCGACGAAAAAAGCGCCCTTCACATTGGTGTCGAAGATGAAGTCGTAGTCCTCGGGCGTCACGTCCTGCAGCCGTTGCGTCGTGGAAACGCCAGAGTTGTTGACCAGGATGTCGATGGAGCCCATCTCCGTCTCGGCGTGCGCCACGGCCGAGCGGATCGAGTCGGCATCGGTCACGTCGAGTTCCACAACGTGCGCGTCACCGCCCTCGCCTTCGATGCGCGCGCGCAGCTCCTTGAGCTTCTCCACGCGCCGGCTGGCCAGCACCACGCCGGCGCCGGCCTTGGCCAAGGTGCGCGCGAACTGCGCGCCCAGGCCGCTGGAGGCCCCGGTCACAAAGGCCACCCGGCCGGAAAGGTCGATGCTGTAGGCCATTCATCCACTCCTCAAAGATCAAAAATAGAACGAGCGTTCTTTTATCATCGCCCCTGCATACAATCGGTCGCATGCCGGACACCGGCGCGCACAGCGCCGACCGGACAATCCCCTTCATTATCAAACGCAGACCCCACGCCATGACGAACGACGAAATCCTCAGCGCCCACGGCCCCCGCGAATCCATGGAATACGACGTGGTGGTCGTCGGCGGCGGCCCCGCCGGGCTCGCCACGGCCATCCGCCTCAAGCAGCTGGCCGCGCAGCAGGAGAAGGAAATTTCCGTGGTCGTGCTGGAAAAGGGCTCCGAGCCGGGCGCGCACATCCTCTCGGGCGCCATCGTGGACCCCAAGGCGCTCTCCGAGCTGTTCCCCGACTGGAAGGAACGCGGCGCGCCGCTCAACCAGCCCGTCACCGGCGACGCCATGGTGTTCCTGAGCGAAACCGGGTCGCTGCGCACGCCCAATTTCCTGCTGCCCAAGTGCTTCCAGAACCACGGCAACTACATCGCCAGCCTGGGCAACCTGGCGCGCTGGCTGGCCGAGCAGGCCGAGGCCCTGGGCGTGGAGATCTTCCCCGGCTTCGCCGCCGCCGAAGTGCTCTACAACGACAACGGCAGCGTCAAGGGCGTCGCCACCGGCAACATGGGCGTGGGCAAGGACCACGAACCCACGGGCGACTTCCAGCTGGGCATGGAGCTGCACGCCAAGTACACCGTGTTCGCCGAGGGCGCGCGCGGCAGCCTGGGGCGCCAGCTGATCGCACGCTTCAAGCTCGACGAAGGGCGCGACCCGCAGACCTACGGCCTGGGCGTGAAGGAAGTCTGGGAAATCGACCCCGCGCGCCACCAGCCCGGCTTCGTGCTGCACACCGCCGGCTGGCCCATGGACGCCGACACCTACGGCGGCGCCTTCCTGTACCACGCCGAGAACAACACCGTCTCGCTCGGCTTCATCACCGGGCTCGACTACAGCAACCCGTATCTGAGCCCGTTCGAGGAGTTCCAGCGCTGGAAGACGCACCCGAACATCCGCTGGTACCTCGAAGGCGACGCATCCCAGGGCATCAAGCCGGCCAAGCGCATCGGCTACGGCGCGCGCGCCATCACGGCCGGCGGGCTGCTCAGCCTGCCCAAGACGGTGTTCCCGGGCGGCGCGCTGGTCGGCTGCGAGGCAGGCTACCTGAACGTGAGCCGCATCAAGGGCAGCCACGCCGCCATCAAGACCGGCATGCTCGCCGCCGAGGCCGCGTTCGAGGCGATCCAGAGCGGCCGCCAGCACGACGAGCTGGCCGCCTACCCCAAGGCCTTCGAAGAAAGCTGGCTCTACACCGAGCTGAACAAGGCGCGCAACTTCAAGGCCTGGTTCAAGAAGGGCCTGACCACCGCCACGCTGATGAACGGCATCGAGCAGTTCGTGCTCAAGGGCAACATCCCCTGGACGCTGCACCGCGACAAGCCCGACCACGCCTACTTGAAGCCCGCCGCCGAGTGCAAGCCCATCGTCTACCCCAAGCCCGACGGCAAGCTCACCTTCGACCGGCTCTCCAGCGTGTTCATCAGCAACACCAACCACGCCGAGAACCAGCCGCCGCACCTCACGCTCAAGGACGCCAGCGTGCCCGTGGCCATCAACCTGGCCAAGTACGCCGGTCCCGAGCAGCGCTACTGCCCTGCCGGGGTGTACGAATTCGTGCCCGACGAAGCCAAGGGGGGCGGCGCCCAGCGCCTGCAGATCAACGCGCAGAACTGCGTGCACTGCAAGACCTGCGACATCAAGGACCCGACGCAGAACATCGTCTGGGTGCCGCCGGAAGGCGGCGGCGGGCCGAACTACTCGGGCATGTAAGCTAATTTGATAGCTACGAACCCTTGATGGGCCTGCGCTGCAGGCCTTTTTTATGCAATATTGAGTGGCAGATCGGCTTTTTTCAACGTGCGCAGCACGAAGCTCGAACGGCTGTGGCGTATGCCCTTGATCTTGTAGAGCTTCTCGCGCAGCAGGCGCTCGTAGTCGCGCGTGTCCTTCACCACCACGCGCAGCAGGTAGTCGTAGTCGCCCGAGACCAGGTGCGCCTCGATGACTTCGGGGATGCTGGCCAGCGTCTCGCCGAATTTCTCCAGCGTGTTGTCCGAATGGCTGTCGAGCGTGACCTGCACCAGCACGGTGTCGGCGAGGTCGAGCGCCTGGGGGTTCAGGCGCACGGTGTAGCCCTCGATCACGCCGGCTTCCTCCATCTTCCGGATGCGGCCCCAGCAGGGCGAAGGACTCAGGCCGACGGCTTGGCCGATCTCCTGCAGGCTGGCGCGGGCGTTGCCTTGCAGCACAGCGAGAATTTTTCTGTCCAGACGGTCCATGGCTTTGATTTTCTTGCGAAATTGAAAATTTCAGCAAATTATTCTGCATTGACGCGCATTCTGATCAAATTCGGAAAATCCGTCTGAGCCTGCGCCGCCATACTTGCCTGCATCAGGGCGCTCTTACCGGAACGCACGAACTGCCTGGGCCCCACCCGGTTACCGCCGGGTCGGGGCAAGGGTCAGGACCAGGGTCGCGCAGGCGACCCGCGCGCCCCGGCGCCCAGAACAAACCCGGATGCCCGCACCGGACGCCCACCCCCATAATGGTTCGGCACGCGGCGGCTTCTGCGCGAGCCGCTCCACTTCCCCCGCCTCTATCTCAGGAACCAACATGCAATTGCACCAGCTCGTCCTCGGTTTGGGTCTCGCCTTCGGCCTGGTGGCCGGCGCCAGTGCGCAGACCACCATGCGCATCAGCATCTCCACGGCACAGAACTCGCACCAGGGCGTGGCCATCGACGTGTTTGCCAAGGAAGTGGAAAAGCGCACCGGCGGCCGCTACAAGGTGCAGACCTTCTACAACGGCGCCCTGGGCGGCGAGCGCGAATCCATCGAGGCGGTGCAGCTGGGCACGCAGGAGCTGGCCTTCAGCTCCACCGGCCCGGTGCCCAACTTCGTGCCCGAGGCCAAGATCCTCGACGTGCCCTTCCTGTTCCGCGACAAGGCGCACGCCCGCGCCGTGCTGGACGGCCCGATCGGCCAGGAAATGCTGACCAAGTTCGACGCCAAGGGCTTCAAGGCGCTGGCCTGGGCGGAAAACGGCTTCCGCCACATGACCAACAGCAAGCGCGACGTGAACACGCCCGAGGACCTGAAGGGCCTGAAGATGCGCACCATGGAGAACCCGGTGCACATCGCCGCCTACAAGGGCTTCGGCATCATCACCACGCCCATGGCCTTCCCGGAAGTGTTCACCGCCCTGCAGCAGGGCACCGTGGACGGCCAGGAGAACCCGCTGCCGGTCATCATCTCGGCCAAGTTCGACCAGGTGCAGAAGCACCTCACGCTCACCGGCCACGTGTATTCGCCCTGCATCTTCCTGATGAACAAGGCGGCGTTCGACAAGCTCTCGGCACAGGACAAGCAGGCCTTCCTCGACGCTGCCAAGGAAGGCGCCAAGGCCAACCGCGCGCGCGTGGACGAGGACGACGCCAAGGGCGTGGCCGACCTGCGCGCCAAGGGCATGACGGTGATCGACAACGTCGACAAGGCCAAGTTCGTCGCCGCCCTCGCGCCGGTGAATGCGGAATTCGAGAAGCAGTTCGGCAAGGCCAACCTCGACAAGATCCGCAACTACAAGTAAGCCCGGCGCCCGACAGCCCAAACCAGATAGCTATTATTTGAATAGCTATCAACGCCCGCCAGACAAGCGCTGGCGGCCGTTTAAACCATATTTTGCGTGCGCTGCACGCAATACCGCCCTTGAAGCAACTCTTCCTCACCCTGGAGCGCTGGAGCACCACGCTGGCGCTCTGGGGCGCCTGCGCCATGCTGGCCGTGGCGGCATCGCTCGGCATGTTCCAGATCGTCATGCGCTTCGTGCTGGAGCAGCCGGCCGAGTGGACGGAGGTGCTGATCCGCTTCTCGCTGATCTGGATGGTGTTCCTGGCGATCCCCTGCGCCTTCCGCCAGGGCGCCATGATCAGCGTCGACGTGCTCTACCGCTGGAGCCCGCCGCGCGTGCGCCGCGTGCTCGAATGGGTGGTGGCGCTGGCCGCGCTGGCGCTGATGGGCCTGGTCATCTGGTGGGGAACCGACTACGCCCTGCGCGGTCGCGTGCAGACCATGGCGGGGCTGGAATCGCTCTCCATGTTCTGGGCCTACCTGGCGCTGCCGGTGGGCTGCGCGTTCAGCGTGCCGGGCATCATCGGCAACCTGATCGACCCGCGCCGCATGGAACTGGAGACAGCGCAATGAGTGCCGTACCGAGCGTGGGGGCCACCACACCATGAGCGCCGCCATGATTGCCACGATGGTGCTGTGCTTCGCACTCACCATCTCGGTCGCGGTGTCCATCGGCCTGGCGTCCATCCTGGGCATCCAGGTGTCGGGCGCGCACATGCTCATTTCCGTCAAGGAAATGTTCGGCGCCATCAACAAGTTCCCGCTGGCGGCCATTCCCTTCTTCATCCTGGCCGGCAACCTGATGGAAGCCGGCGGCATCTCGCGCCGCCTGGTGGAATTCGCCAAGAGCCTCGTCGGCGGCGTACAGGGCGGCCTGCCCATGACCTGCGTGCTGACCTGCATGATCTTCGCCGCCGTCTCGGGCTCGTCGGTGGCCACCACCTTCGCCATCGGCGCCATCCTCATCCCCGCGCTCGTCAAGCACGGCTACCCCACGAGCTACGCCGCCGCGCTGCAGGCCACCAGCGCCGAGCTGGGCGTGGTCATTCCGCCGTCCATCCCCATGATCCTGTACGGCGTCTCCGCCGAGGTGTCGATCGGCGAGTTGTTCATCGCCGGCTTCGGCCCCGGCATCCTGATCAGCGGCGCGTTGATGCTGTTCGTCTGGGGCTTCTGCAAATACAAGGGCTGGGGCAAGAACGACGGCGACGGCCGCATGCCGCTTGGCAAGGCCACGTGGCAGGCAGGATGGGCCTTGATGATGCCGGTCATCGTGCTGGGCGGCATCTACGGCGGCGTGTTCACGCCGACCGAGGCCTCGGCCGTGGCGGTGTTCTATTCCCTGGAGGTGCGCGTGCTGATCTGCGGCGAGACCGGCGTGAAAGCCCTGTATGTGACGCGGCGCAAGTCGGTGGTGCCGTCGGGGGTGATCATGTTCAGCATCGCCAACGCCGGGGTGTTCGCCTTCCTGATCACGCGCGCCGGCGTGCCCGAGGCCGTCGGCCACTGGCTGGAGGGGGTGCTCAAGAACCCCGCCATGTTCCTGCTGGGCGTGAACGCGGCGCTGTTCGTCATCGGCATGTTCATCGAGACCAGCGCCGCCATCATCGTGCTCGCGCCCATCCTGGCGCCGGTGGCCATGCATTTCGGCGTCGATCCGGTGCACTTCGGCCTGGTGATGGTGGTGAACCTGGCCATGGGCATGATCACCCCGCCCTTCGGCGTCAACCTGTTCGCCGCCTGCACCGTGGCGCGCATCTCGCTCGACCGCATCGTGGGCCACCTGCTGCCCTTCGTGCTGGTCATCGTCGCCTGCCTGATGGTCATCACCTACGTACCGCAGCTGTCGCTCACGCTGCGCGACCTGGTGTACGCCCGGTAGCAGGCGCCGGCGCCTGCCGTAGAATTCGCACCGTCAGGAGAGAGCGCCCACGCGGCGCCGCCGAAGGCGCAGGTTCACCGAACGCTCAGGCAAAAGGACTGGCAGCCGCCCGCAGCGATGCGGGCGTTTCCTTGCTGGAGAGAGGTGGCCCGCCGAGCGCGGCCACCCACCGAAGGAGCAAGCCGCGCGGCCAGCCAGGGCGCCGTGGTGAATCTCTCAGGTAAAGCGGACAGCAGGGCAAATTCCGTGGCGATGGCGCCGCGGCCCCTATTTGCCCAGAGATCCGCCCATGACCGCTCCCGCGACCGACCTCAAGACCACGCCGCTGAACGCCCTGCACCTCGAACTGGGTGCGCGCATGGTGCCGTTCGCCGGCTATTCCAGGCCGGTGCAGTACCCCGCCGGGCGGATCGGCGGGCACCGCCACACGCGCACGGCGGCCGGCCTGTTCGACGTCTCGCACATGGGGCAGCTGCGCCTCGTCGGCCCCGACGCCGCCGCCGCCTTCGAGACCCTGATCCCCGTGGACGTGCTCGGGCTGGGCGTGGGCAAGCAGCGCTACGGCCTGCTGCTGAACGAGGACGGCGGCATCCTCGACGACCTGATGTTCTTCAAGGAGAGCGAGGACAGCCTTTTCGTCATCGTCAACGGCGCCTGCAAGGTGGCCGACCTGGCGCACATCGAGGCGCGCATCGGCCAGCGCTGCCAGGTGCTGCCCCTGCCCGAGCGTGGCCTGCTCGCCCTGCAAGGCCCGCAGGCCGCCACCGTGCTGGCGCGGCTCGCGCCCGGCACCGAGCAGCTCGTCTTCATGACGGGCGGCAATTTCCGCATCGCCGGGGCGGAATGCTTCGTCACGCGCAGCGGCTACACGGGCGAGGACGGTTTCGAGATTTCCGTACCGGCCGGCCAGGCCGAAGCGCTGGCCCGCCAGCTTCTGGCCCAGCCCGAGGTCGCGCCCATCGGCCTGGGCGCGCGCAACTCGCTGCGCCTAGAAGCCGGCCTGTGCCTCTACGGCAACGACCTGGACACCACCACCACGCCGAGCGAAGCGGGGCTGAACTGGGCCATCCAGAAGGTGCGGCGCACCGGCGGCGCACGCGCCGGCGGCTTCCCGGGGGCGGGCGTGGTGCTGGCGCAGATCGACGACCCCTCGCTGCTCGCCCGCAAGCGCGTCGGCCTGGTGGCCACGGAGCGCGTGCCGGTGCGGGAACCCGCGCCGCTCGAGAACATGGATGGCCAGGCCGTCGGCCAGGTCACCAGCGGTTTGCTCAGCCCCACGGTGAACCAGCCCATCGCCATGGCCTACGTGCGCCCCGACTACGCCGCGCCCGGCACCGAGCTGTTCGCCATCGTGCGCGGCAAGCCCGTTCCCATGAAGGTGGCCGCCACGCCGTTCGTGCCGCCGCGCTACTTCCGCGGCTGATCGGCCGGCGCGCGCGTTGCCGCGGCGCCCGCCGCCCGCTACAGTGGCCCCGGCCCTTTCTTCACACAGCTTTTTTCCTGGAGCACTACATGACTGTCAAATACTCGCGCGACCACGAATGGGTGGACATCAGCAACCACGAGGCCGCCACCGTGGGCATCACGCTGCACGCACAGGACGCGCTCGGCGACGTGGTGTTCGTCGACCTGCCGGAAGTCGGCGCCACGTTCGCGCAGGGCGACGTCGCCGGCGTGGTCGAGTCCGTCAAGGCAGCGGCCGATGTCTACATGCCCGTCTCCGGCGAGGTGGTGGAAGTGAACGAAGCCTTGCGCGCCGACCCCTCGCTCGCCAACACCGACCCGCTGGGCACCGGCTGGTTCTTCCGCGTGCGCGTGAGCGACATGGCGCAGTTCGACGCGCTCATGGACGAGCCCGCCTACGCCGAGTTCACCAAAGGCGCCTGACCCACCCCTTCCCTCCCCGCGCTCGCCGGCCCGCACCGGCGGGCGCTCTTTTTTCGCACACGCCCCATGACCTCCTTCCCCGCCCCGCACGCGCTTTAGAACGCGGCCCAATTCCTGCCCCCCCACATCCGCATCGACCCCGACGACCAAGCGCTGGTGCCCAGCGCCATCGGCGCGGCCACGCGCCCGGCCCCTATCCACACCCACCTGCCGCGCCCCCACGCCCGGCCCTCCCCC
>Ga0066256_1002472_pt1 | contig 20356 bp, 20 predicted proteins | sample ThiBio_1000_biof_FD_87107 | JGI IMG/M metagenome (GOLD analysis project Ga0066256, IMG submission 87107) | Wastewater bioreactor microbial communities from Cape Town, South Africa - Thiocy_expt_1000_biof (version 2) | ecosystem: Engineered > Bioreactor > Thiocyanate-remediating >... | reverse complement strand
GCGCCGCGGTTTTTCGCAACTGCTGTCACCCGATCCGCAGCTCATGGCCGGCTCCCCTTGTCGTCGACGGAAGGCGGCGTGGCCTGGGTGTCGTGCAGGAACAGGATGCGCAGGCTGCCGATGAACACGTAGAACACGTACACCGCCAGCACGAAGCCGACGGCGAAGTAGATCCACCAGGCGAGCTGCGATTCGGGCCAGTACTCGAAGTCGCGCCAGAATGGCCAGGACAGCCAGAACGCCGCCACGCAGGCCAGCACCGAAAGCGTCAGATCCGAAATCCGCTGCGACATGCGATTCTCCCCTACGGTCGGTTCGAGCCTTGCCGGGAAATCTCGTACACCGCGCGTCCCTCCCCCGAGGACTCCGCGTCAGTCGTGCCGACTATAGGAAGGGCGGCAGGCGCCGCCTTTGATCCAGGTCAAGCGAAGCGGCGTTTGCATGCCGCAGTGGCTGGAATCGGGAATCGCAAATCACGGGAGCGCTACTCAGTCGCCTGGCTCCGTGCCGCTGCCGGACTGCAGGATGCGTCGACGCACGCGCTGTTCTTCCGCCGGGCTGATCAGCCCTTCGTCCAGCAACTCCTGCAGCACTTGCAGCTGACGCAGGCGTCGTTGCGGCAAGGTTTGCGGCGACGCGGGGGGCTGCGCCGCCGTTGGTGCCGAAGTCGGTGCCGGGCGCGGCGCCGGCGCCGTTCTTGCGGCGACGCAATCCAGGCGCAGGTGCAGATCCTGCTTGAGATCGCCCAGTGTCACGCGGTGCTGCAGCGGTTCGCAGCCGGCGTGGCGCAGCGTGACCGTGCCGTAGAGCGCGGCGCGCGCATCCGGGTAGTTGTTCGGGTAGATGTCGCGCTCGCTGACGGTCAGCGGCGTGGTGCCGGCAATGCCGCCGATCAGTTCGACCTCGGCCGCCGAGGGTGTCGACTCGATGCGCAGCGTGCCGACCTGCAGCGCCTGCGCGTGCACGCCGGCACTGGTGGCAAACAGCAGCACGGCCGCGCCGGCGTGTACGCGTGATCGTATCGGGTGGCCGTGGGCGTGCATGTCAGAACGCGGTGTCGAAGCCGAAGAGGATGTAGTTTTCGCGGCTCAAGTGGCCGGTGAAGTAGGGGCCGGTCGGCTGGGTCTTGTTCTTGAAATCGACGTTGAGCTCGATGATGCCCTTGACGTTGCGCATGAAGTAGTACGACGCGGTCAGGCTCAGGCTGTTGATGTCGATGCCTTCGTAGATGGTGTTGGTGCGCGCGAGGTCGCCGGCGCTGGCGCGGTTGTACAGTGCCGAGAACGCCCAGCGGTCATTGGGAATCCAGTCCACGCCGGCGAAGCCGCCGCTCCAGCGATAGTTGCGCGTGGGATCGGCATCGAGAAAACCGTCCCAGCTGTTCCACAGGTACTGCGCGTACCAGTGGATATCGGCACCGGTGTCGCCGGACGCGTCGAGGCCGACGATGCGTTTGTCGGTGTTGCGCTGGCTCGTGTCCATGCCGGCCGGGCCGGCGGCGCCGTGCTGCTTGCCCACGGCGCCGAAGACGCCCACGGCCACCGGGCCGATGTCGGTATCGATGTGGGCGAAGGTGGTTTTGGAGCTGTCGTTGTCGAACATCCGATCCGGCCGCGAATAGCCGGCGCCGTTGATCTTGAAGTTGTCGGTGATGCCGTTGCCGTTGGTGAAGCCGAGGTCGATGCCGAACGGCCCGACGTCACGGTCGAACAGCACGCCGCGATCGTAAGTGATGCCAGCCATGCGGTAGACCATGTAGTCCTGGAACGGCAGGCGGATCTCGCGCGGGAACATCGAGTCGGACAGCGAGAACTGGCCGAGCATCATGCCGATGCCGCTGCCGAGAATGTCGGCGTGGCGGAACCAGGCGTCCTCCACCACGACCTCGCCGTTGCCGCCCTTCTCCGCCATGATCGCGTAGAAGTAGTAGGTGATGTCCTTGCTCAGCGGCGCGCTGGACAGCAGCTTGAGCAGGTACGGCGACTGGAAGTCGGTCGGCGCGGACTGGCGCGCGCCGCTGACCGGGTCGATCGCCTTGCCCTGGCGGGCCTGCACATAGGCCTGGGCGCGGATGGCCAGCGGCACGTGGTCGGGCAGCGCGAGGCGGTCGTCGCCGAGCTGGGCGGCGGTTTCCATCCAGTTCGGCAGGCGCATGTTGTTCGCGATGAACACTTCGCCGAACTTGTTGAGGCGCGGGAAGGCGGAGTGGCAGGCGGCGCAGCTGAGGTTGTAGCGGCGCGCGAACTCCGGCATCGCGGAGGCGTCCTGCGCCGGCAGCAGCGCCAGCCATGCGCTCAGCAGCAACAGCGGCACGCTGCGCAGCGTCGCGCAGAACAGGCGCCGGCACGTCGGTCGATCGCAGGGCGATGACGCGACCCGTCCGCCATCGGCGTCGTGCCGCGCAGGAAAGTCCAGGATGGCGGTCCGTTTCATCACACGTTGCTCCCGAGGCCGTGGGCGCCGAGCGAGCGACGGAGCACGTGCCAGCCGGCTCCGCTCGCGCGGCACAACCAGTCTAGGGTGGCGTGGATTGGCGGATTTGACGCACGTCAACCACGAAGCGTGTTGTCCGATGGAGCGTCAGCTCATCAGTCGATCTTGATCGGCTCGTGCAGCCCCGGCAGCTGGCAGGCAAGGCCGCGCGCTTGGAGCACATCGCGCATCACCTGCATGCCGCGGCCGTATTCGCCGTGCACCAGGAACACCTTGCGTCGCGGCGCTTCGCCCAGCCAGTCCAGCAGGGTGGGCTGGTCGGCGTGGGCGGAGAAGCCGTTGATCGTCCACACCTGCGCGCGCACCGGGATCTCCTCGTTGAACACGCGCACGCTGGGCGCGCCATCGATGATCCGCCGCGCCAGCGTGCCTTCCGCGGCATAGCCGACGAACACCACGCTGCAGCGCTCGCGCCACAGGTTGTGCTTGAGATGGTGGCGCACGCGCCCGCCGTTGCACATGCCCGAGCCGGCCAGGATGATCGCGCCGCCGTCGACGTTGTTGATCGCCATCGACTCGGCCGTACCGCGGGTGAAATGCAGGCCGGGCATGGCGAACGGGTCGCCGTGTTGCAGTTCGTCCAGGAAGCCGTCGTCGAAGCATTCCGGGTGGCGGCGGAAGATCTCGGTGGCGGAAATCGCCATCGGCGAATCGAGGAACACCCGCACGTGCGGCGGGATCGCGCCGGCCGCGATGCCGCGGTGCAGGTAGTACAGGATTTCCTGGGTGCGTTCCAGCGCGAAGGTGGGGATCACCACGTTGCCGCGCCGGTTCACCGTGTCGCGGATGGCACGGTACATCTCGTCCACCGAATCGGGCACCGAGCGGTGCGGGCGGTCGCCGTAGGTGCTTTCCATCACCACGTAGTCGGCGGGTGGGGCAGGCGTTGGATCGCGCAGCAGCGGGCGCCCCGGGTTGCCGAGGTCGCCGGAAAACAGCATGCGCCGGGGCTGGCCGCCGTCGTCGATCTGCAGCAGGATCGAGGCCGAGCCGAGGATGTGGCCGGCATCGAGAAAGCGCGCGCTGATGCCCTCGACAACGGGAACCGCATCGCCGTAGCCGACATCCGGGCCGAAGAAGTCCAGCGCGTGCAGGGCGTCGTCCAGCGTGTACAGCGGCGGTGCCACCACGTCGCCGCGGCGGTTGTTGCGCTGCGCGCGGCGCGCGTCCTCTTCCTGCAGGCCGGCGGCGTCCAGCAGCACCACCCGCGCCAGTTCGCGGGTGGCGGCGGTGGTGAGGATGCGGCCGCGGAAACCCCGCCGCACCAGCAGCGGGATGCGCCCGCAATGGTCGAGGTGGGCGTGGGTGAGCAGCAGCACGTCGATGCCGGCCGGGTCGAAGCCGAACGGCTCGGCGTTGGCGCGCTCGACCTCCTCGCTGCCCTGGAACATGCCGCAGTCGATCAGCACGCGGCGATCGTTGCAGGTGATCAGGTGGCACGAACCGGTGACCTGCTTGGCGGCACCGTGGCAGCTGTAGATGAGCATCGTTTCCTCGGGGGTGCGGGCGACTGGCGCAGACTCTGGCAGGACAGGCCAGCCGCCGGGTTGATCGTCGTCAAGTCGGGGCACCCGCCGAGCATGTCATGGTGGGCCTGATGCCGTCGTACGGCCCGACCCGCGGCAGGCTTGCCGGAATATGGGGGTGGCGATGATCACCGTGCCGTTCCATCACGATATCGGCGTCGTGCGGGTGTTCCTGCGCTTCTCGCGTGCGGCAGCGCTGTTGATCTGCGTGGCGGCGCTGGTCGTGCTGGTCGGCTGGTGGTGGCAATGGCCGCTGCTGACCACGATGTGGCCGGGGCAGCCGGCGATGACCGCGAACGCGGCGGTCGGCTTCGTGTTGTCCGGCGGCTCGCTGCTGCTCAGCCAACACCCGGCGCCGTCGTGGTCGAGCGTCGGTCGCTGGCTGTCGCTGGGCGTGCTGGCACTCGGTGCGGTGACGTTGGCGGAGCATCTGTGGCTGGTCGACTTGCACATCGATCACCTCATCGCGGCACTGTCGACGCGCGACCCCGCGGGTTGGCCCGGGCGCATGGCCGAACCGGTCGCGGCGGGTTTCGTGCTGCTGGGCGGGTTGGGTCTGCTGCTGCCGGCACGACGCTGGCAGAGCCTGCGCGACGCGCTGGCCCTTGGCGTGCTGGCGATCGCGATGAGCGGGCTGGCGTCCTATGGCATCGCACTGGCCGGCAAGAGCGCCATGTCGTTCGGACGCATGCCGCTGCACTCGACCGTGCTGTTGCTGCTGGCGACGCTCGGCTGGCTGTGCGCCGCGCCCACGCTGGGGCTGACCCGGGTGGCCACCGCGGACACGCTGGGGGGCGCGCTGGCACGGCGGCTGCTGTTGCCGGCGCTGCTGCTGCCGGCGGTGTCTGCGTTCGCGTTTGAGTTGCTGCAGTCCTGGCTGGGCCTGCCCGAAGCGCTGGCCTTCGTGTTCGTGGCCCTGTTCAGCGGCGGCGCGGTGGCCGGGCTGGTGTGGTGGGTGGCCACCCTGTTCGACAAGCTGGAACGGCAGCGCCGCGAAAGCATCGCGTTGCGCAACGATGCCGGCACCGACATCCTCACCGGGCTGCCCAACCGGCGCGCGCTCGACGAGGCACTGGCCGGCCTGCTGCGCGGGCAGCGCGAGCACGACACCACGTTCTCGCTGCTGATGCTCGACCTGGATCGCTTCAAGACCTTCAATGACGACTTCGGCCACCTGGCCGGCGATCAGGTGCTGCGCATCACCGGTCACCTGTTGCGCGCGGCGCTGCGCCCGGCGGATATGGCCGCGCGCTACGGCGGCGAGGAGTTCGTGCTGCTGTTGCCGGGTGCCGACGTGGACGGAGCCAGCGACGTGGCGGCGCGCCTGCTCGACGCGTTCCGCGATTTCGCGTGGCCGCATCGCAAGGTGACGGTCAGCATCGGCGTGGCGCAGGCGGTCGCTGGCGACGCCGCGGAGGATCTGATCCGGCGCGCCGACTCCGCGCTCTACGATGCCAAACGCGGGGGACGCGACCGTGTGGTGGCCCTCGCGCTGCCGCCGGCGTCGCGCGCAGGAACCTACCCGCGCGCCGCCTTGGGTCCTTAAGACCCACGTAAGCCTTCCCGGTTGCAATGCTCCCCAAGGCAATCCTGCCGATACCGGAGACACACCATGAAGCGCATCGTCATCGCCCCGTTGTTCCTCGCCGCCGCCGTGCTGTCGGCGTCCGCCTTCGCCGCGCCCCAGTGCACCACCGCGCCGCGCGCGCAGTGGCTGACCGAAGCGGCCATGAAGCAGAAGGTGCTCGACCAGGGCTACACCATCAAAGTGTTCCAGGTCTCGGGCAACTGCTACGAGATCTATGGCAAGGACAAGGCGGGCAGGAACGTGGAGATCTACTTCGACCCCACCGACGGCCGCATCGTCAAGAAGAAGGGCGGCTGATCATCACCTGACTCGAAGCGAGGACAAGCCCATGAGTGCCATGGTCAAGGTGTGGGACCCGCTGGTTCGCGTATTCCACTGGACGCTGGCGGGCTTGTTCCTCGCCAACTTTTTCACCGAGGACGGCGAGCTGGTCCACCGCGGGATCGGCTACGCCGTGCTGGTCCTGCTCGCCGTGCGTTTCGTGTGGGGTTGGGTCGGCACGCGGCACGCGCGCTTCGCCGACTGGGTGCCCGGCCCGCGCCGGCTGCGCGACTATTTGCGCGAGCGCCTGGCCGGGCGCTCGCGGCGGCAGCTCGGGCACAACCCGGCGGCCGCCGTGATGATCCTGGCCCTGCTCGTTGGCGTGCTGCTGGTCGGCGTCACCGGCTGGCTGCAGACCACCGACCGATTCTTCGGGGAGGGCTGGCTGGAGGAGCTGCACGAAGCGCTGGCCTGGGGCGTGCTGGGACTGGTCGTGCTGCACGTGCTGGCCGCGGTGGGCGAGAGCGTGCATTACGGCGAGAACCTGGTCGCCGCGATGATCCACGGCCGCAAGCGGGCGCCATGAGCCTGTCGGACTTTGGCTGGCCGGGCTGCAAATCCGACTGCGCGGTCCATATTTCCGTCGATTCTTGCGCCATGGAACCACCATGGCGCGGCGAACCGGCGAAAATCTGTCCTCGCGCAGCCAGATTTTCGCCTCGACCAGCCAAAGCCCGACAGCCTCATAGGACAGGATGCCGCAGCCGGCGAAAAAGCGGCGCCAATTGCTGCAAGTCAAGTGAGCGGCCTGATCCCGCGACAAGAATGAGGCCATGCGCATCCTGCTAGCCGAAGACGACCGGGCACTGGGGCAGGCGCTGGCCGACGGCCTGCGCCAGCTCGGCCACGCGGTGGACTGGATCACCGACGGCACCCAGGCGGCTGCTGCACTGGCCGACACCACCTATGCCGCGGCGATCCTGGACTGGAACCTGCCGCGCAGCAGCGGCCCGGCGGTCATCGCCGGCATGCGCCGGCGCAAGGACACCACGCCGGTGCTGCTGCTGACCGCGCGCGACGAACTGGCCGATCGCGTCGCCGGGCTGGATGCCGGCGCCGACGATTACGTGGTCAAGCCGGTGCATCTGGACGAACTGGCCGCCCGCCTGCGCGCCTTGCTGCGGCGGGCCGACGGCCAGGTCGAGCCGGCGATCCGCGTGGGCGCGCTGGAAGTCACCCCGGCCGCGCGCAGCGCCACGCTTGCCGACGCGCCGCTGGAGCTGACCGCCCGCGAGTACGCGTTGCTGGAAATGCTGGTGCGCCATCCCGGGCGGGCGTATTCCCGCGAGCAACTGGAAGACGCGCTGTACGGCTGGGACCGCGAAGTGGCCAGCAACGCGGTGGAAGTGCACATCCATCACCTGCGCCACAAGCTGGGGCCGGGCTGGATTCGCACCTTGCGCGGCATCGGCTATGCCATCAATCCGCCCGGCGGGGTCGCCGCGTGATCCGCCCCTCGCTCAACCGGCGGCTGGTGCTGCGGCTGCTGGCCGGCATCGTGCTGGTGTGGTGCGCCGCCGCCGGCTGGTTGGCCTGGCGCAGCCTGCACGAGGTCGACGAGATCTTCGACCAGATGCTGGTGCGCACCGCCGCCAGCGTGTTTGCGGTGATGCCCGACGACGTCGCCCGCGTCGGCGCGGTGCGCCTGCCGGACAAGCCGCTGCTCGACTCGGACGACACCGCCCAGCGCCCGGCCATCGTGCTGCGCGATGCGCGCGGCGAACTGCTGGTCGAGAGCGCCGAGCTGCCGCTGCTGCGTTTCGATCCGGGCGACGCGCATTTCCATTCGGTCGTGCACGACGACCGACGCTGGCGGGTGTTCCAGCGCTGGGATGCGCAGCATCGGTACTGGGTCCAGGTCGGCGCGCCGCTGGACGAGCGCGACGAGCTGCTGCGCAAGCTGCTGGCGCCGGCGCTGCTGGCCTTGCTCGCGCTGCTGGTGCTGGTGCCGCCGATCGTGTTCGCCGGTTTGCGCAGCGGGCTGAAACCGCTGCGCCGGCTGGCGCGCGGCCTTTCCGCCGGCGCCGATCCGGCCGCCGCCTCGCTCACCGACGCGCGGGTGCCGGTCGAACTGGCGCCGTTCACCGAGGCGATCGACAAGCTGGTCGATCGCCTGCGGCGCAGCCTGGAACACGAGCGCCGCTTCACCGCCGACGCCGCGCACGAATTGCGCCACCCGCTGGCAGCGCTGCGGCTGGAACTGGACCTGGCCGGGCGCGGCGACGATGTGCCCGCGCGCGCGCAGCACCTGCAGCGCGCGCAGGAGGCGCTGGACCGCATGCAGCGACTGGTGGCCCAGCTGCTGATGCTGGCGCGGGTCGAGAAGCTGGCCGAGCTGGCCGACGCCGGCCCGCTGCGCCTGGCGAGCGTGGCCGAAGCGGCCTTGCGCGACGCCAGCGAGCGCGCGGCGGCACGTTCCATCGAGCTGTCGCTGGACCACGACGGCAACGATTTCGTGCTGGGCAGCCGCAGCCTGCTCGACATCCTGGTGCAGAACCTGCTGGACAACGCGCTGCGCCACGTGCCCGAGCACGGCCAGGTGAACGTGCGTGTCGGCGGACGCGACGAACAGGTGACGCTGGAGGTGAACGACAACGGCGGCGGCTTCGCGGACGCCGCCGTGGCACGACTGGGCGAGCGTTTCCACCGCCCCGAAGGCAGCATCGGCGAGGGCAGCGGCCTGGGGCTGTCGATCGCCTGGGCGATCGCCCGCCTGCACCACGGCGAGCTGGCCTTCGGCCGCTCCGCGCTGGGCGGCGCGCAAGTCAGTTTCAGCCTGCCGCGCGTGGCAACCGACGCGGCGCATGCGCCCGGCTACGCGTGATCCATCGGCCGTCTCGTTCCGGAGAACTCCCATGACCGAACCCGCTGGCAAGCTGAGCTTCCACGTCATTGCCCATCGCCTCGATGCCCACGGCAGCGTCGCCCGCTGCAAGAGCGCCGAACTGTCGCTGGACACGGCTCTGTCCGGTCGCCTCGATGCGTTCAACCCGGCCGAACTGCTGCTGGCCGCCTTGTCGGCCTGCATGATCAAGAGCATCGAGCGGGTCACGCCGATACTGAAGTTCCAGTGGCGCGGGGTCGAGGTGCGCGTGCACGGCGTGCGCCAGGACGTGCCGCCACGGCTGGAATCGATCGACTACGAGATCCTGGTGGACAGCGACGAGAGCGAGCAGCGGCTGGCTCTGCTGCACGACAACGTGCGCAAATACGGCACCGTGTTCAACACGGTGGCGCCGGGTACCCGTCTCGCCGGCGTGCTGCGACGGGCCGGCTGAAGCGCGGACCCGTCGCCGTTGTTGTCCTGCGCTCGGTCGCCCGGTGCCGCCGGCGGCAACCACGGTCGACAGCGTAACGAGTTCGGCCGTATGGACGTCTGTTTGCTGCGTCGTCGGCGGCCTGCGGCCGGTCCGGCCGGGCAACCGGCCAGCAGCGTCGCCGGCATGGCGGTGGACAGGGCCCGTGCGGGCCGCTCAGCGTTGACCGTGGAAGTGCTCGCGGAACGGCTGGCGGAATTGCCGGTGGCAGCCCAGGCAGGCGCCCTGCACGTTGGCGAACGCCGCGATCGTCGCAGAGCCGTCCTGCCGTTGTGCGGCCTGTGCCAGCTGCTGCGCGGCGTCGTGGGCCTGGCGGTCGTAGTCGCGGAAGTGGCCGGCGTCCTTGCCCATGAAGGCGAGGATGCGCAGCTTCTCCGCCAGCGGCGGTTGCGGATGGTCGGCGATGCGCGCGGCCCGTTGCGCCACCGCCGGCCAGTCCTCGCGCGCGATGCCGTCGGTGACGCCCTGCATGTCCTTGCCCAAGTCCTGCATGATCGTGGTCAGCGCCAGCGGCGTGGCCTGCTTCGGCGTATCGGCCGCACTGGCCGGCGGCGGCAGACTGCCGGCCAGCAGCGCCAGCAGGGCGACGGCGGCGGCATGGGGCATCGTGGTGCGTGGCGTGAAAGGCATGGGCGGTCTCCTTCGGGGGTTGGATGTTGGGCATCGGCATGGCGCCGGTCGCGCTGGCCGCGCTCAGGCCGGCGGTTCGCCGCCGTAGAACGCATGGATGGCAGCCACGGCCTGTTCGGCGTTTTCCACCACGCTGAGCAGTTCGGTGTCGTGGGGGTCGAGCATGCCCTGTTCGACCAGGAACTCGAGGTCGCAGGCGCGGCGCCAGAAGGCGCCGCCGACCAGCACGATCGGCAGACGCGGCATCTTGCCGGTTTGCACCAGGGTCAGCACTTCGAACAATTCGTCCAGCGTGCCGAAGCCGCCGGGAAAAGCGACGAGCGCCTTCGCGCGAAGCATGAAGTGCATCTTGCGCACGGCGAAATAATGGAAGCGGAAGGCCAGCTCCGGGGTGATCCAGCTGTTGGGCCGCTGTTCGTGCGGCAGCGTGATGTTGAGTCCGATCGAGCGGGCGCCCGCCTCGCAGGCGCCGCGGTTGGCCGCTTCCATGATGCCCGGCCCGCCGCCGGTCACCACCACGAAATCGCGGCGACCCTCGCACTGGAAACGGCACGAGACGATTTCCGCGAAGCGGCGCGCTTCCTCGTAGTAGCGGGCGCCGGCCAGCCGGCGGCGGGCGGCGGCGAGTTCGCGCGCCAGCTCCGGCTCGTCCGGATGGGCCTGCGCGTGGGCCGCGAGCCGCACCACGTCGGCCTGGGCCTGCTCGGGCGAACAGGTGCGTGAGCTGCCGAGGACCACGACAGTGGAACGGATGGCGTGTCCGTGCAGCGCGATTTCCGGCTTGAGCAGTTCCAGTTGCAGGCGCACGCCGCGCAGCTCGTCGCTGGCGAGGAACGCGACGTCTTCCTGCGCCAGCCGGTAGGCCTCGCCGTGCACGATCGCCTCTTGCCGCCGCTTGCTCTCGTCGCTGCCGTTCATGCCGGGACTCCGCTGCCGTGCCAGTGCACCTGCTGGCCCGCCGCAGGGACGGTCACGTTCCAGCCGGGGCGCACACGCAGCCCGCTGGCCAGCGCCTGCGCCGCCGTCTCCTCGCCATGCACCACGAAGGTCTGCGCCGGCGCCCGCGCGAAGCCGGCGGCCCAGGCCAGCAGCGCGTGCCGGTCGGCATGCGCGGACAAGCCGCCGACGGTATGGACCGAGGCGCGCACCGGGATGTCCTCGCCGAAGATCCGCACCTGGCTGGCGCCGTCTACCAGCCGCCGGCCCAGCGTGCCCTGGGCCTGGAAGCCGGTGATCAGCACGCTGCATTCGGCCCGCCCGAGGTTGTGCCGCAGGTGGTGCTTGATGCGGCCGGCGGTGCACATGCCACTGGCGGAGATGATGATGGCGCCGGAGCGGATATGGTTGAGCGCGATGGATTCCTCCACGCTGGCGGTGAAGTCGAGATAGGGCAGATCCTTGCCGAGCGCGTGCCAGTGGGCGAGGCGGGTGGCGTTCTCGTCGAACAGGTCCAGGTGTCGCCGGGTGATCCGGGTGGCCTCGGCGGCCATCGGCGAGTCGACGAAGATGCGCAGGTCGCGCAACCTTCCGTCCCGGCTCAGCCGGTGCAGGTGGTAGAGCACCTCCTGGGTGCGGCCCACCGCGAAGGCCGGCACGATCACGTTGCCGCGGGCAAGGGTGCGCTCGACCACCCCGACCAGCTCGTCCTGGGTGGCGGCAAGTTCCTTGTGCAGGCGGTCGCCGTAGGTCGATTCGACGAACAGCAGATCCGCTTCGGCGATCGGCGTCGGGTCGCGCAGGATCGCCCGGCCGGGTTGCCCGAGGTCGCCGCTGAACACCAGCTTGGTGGTCCGCTCGCCTTCGCTGATCCAGACCTCGAGGATCGCCGAACCCAGGATGTGGCCGGCATCGCGGAAGCGGCAGCGGACATCCGCGTGTGGCCGCAACTCGCGCCCGTAGCCGTGGGGCTGCACTTGGCGCAGGCAGGCGTCGGCGTCGCGCAGGGTGTACAGCGGTGCGACGATGGCCTGCGCGTCGCGCGCGCCGCGGGCGCCACGCTGCGCGCGCAGCGCCTCCATTTCCTGGATGTGGGCGCTGTCCGGCAACATCACCTGCAGCAGGTCGGCGGTGGCGGCGGTGGCATGGATCGTGCCGCGGAAGCCGGCGCGCGTCAGTTTCGGCAGCAGGCCGCTGTGGTCGATATGCGCGTGCGTCAGCAGGACGAAATCGATCGTCGACGGTTCGAACCCGAACGCTTGCTGGTTGCGCCGGGCGGCTTCGCGTCCGCCCTGGAACATGCCGCAGTCGACCAGGAAGCTCGTCGTTGCGGTCTCCACCAGGAAGCATGAGCCGGTGACCTCGCGGGCGGCGCCGAGAAAGGTGATCTGCATGGAGGCGGTTCTCCGGATTCGTTCAGTCGCGCCGGCGGCAAGGCTGCCCGGTGGTAGCCGGCGATCGGGCGGTCAGGGTGGCGTGGCCTGGGTGGATGCCTGGTCGGGTGATCCCCGGTCGGCGGCTGGGTTGGCTGTCAGCGGCTGCCAGTCCGGGTCCGCGAAGTAGCGCGGGTACAGTTCGAGCGCGTCGAGCAGTTGCGGCAACCCGTCGGCGGCGAGCACGCGGCCGAGCAGCAGGCGCAGGTTGGCGTCCACGCCGTCGCCGCGCGGAGGGTGGTCGACGATGGCGGCCACGCTGTCCTCGATCGATGCGGTGGCGGCGCGGGATTGCCGGGCCGACAGCGAACCCTCGGCCTGCGCCTGCTGCATCCACAGTGCGACGGCGCGGATGCGCCGCATGCCTTCGCGCAACGCGGCATCGGCAGGCCAGCGCTGGCCGTGGTCGAGCTGGAGCTGGCGCCGGGCGGTAGCTTCGGCGTAGTGCGCGTCGCCGGCCACCGCCTGCGCGAAGGAGGGCGGGGCCCCGGCCAGCGCCGTGAGCAGCAAGGGCACGAGCAGGGTCCTTTGCGAATGGCCGTCCGTCCGGCGTGCACCGTCGCGGCGCCGGCAGTATCCGCGCAGGTGTCGCGGTTGCCTGTCACCCATGGGGCGGCACCTCCTGCCGTGCCGGCGACCGCGGCGCGGCCTTGCCCTGGCTGCGGCTGCCGGCATCGCCGGCGGCGGGGTCCCAGCCGCCGCCCAGCGCCTTGAACAGCGCCACCAGGTCGACGGCGGCAGCGGTATGCGTGCGCGCATAGCCGTCCTCGGCGTCGCGCAGCACGCGCTCTTCGGCCAGCAGGTCGGTCAGCGCGATGTCGCCGGCGGCGTAGCGTGCCTGCGCGTGGGCGTAGCTGCGCCGCGCGGCCTCGAGGGCGGTCCGCTGCAGCCGTACCGCCTCCACGCCGAGCCGGTAGTCGCCGAGCGCGCGCTCCGCGTCGCCCAGCGCGGTCAGCACGGCCTTCTCGTAGGCGAGCGCGGCCTGCTGCTCGCGTGCCTCGCTGGCTCGGATCTGCGCGCGCACGCGGCCGCCATCGAACACGCGCCAGGAGATCAGCGGCATGATCGAGAAGCGCTGGCTGGCCGAGTCGAACAGCTGGCCCGCCTGCAGCGCCTGGAAGCCGCCGCTGGCGCCGATCGACAGCTTCGGGAACAGCTCCGCCGTCGCCACGCCGATGTCGGCAGTGCGTGCGGCCAGGCGTCGCTCGGCCGCACGCACATCCGGCCGGCGGCGCAGGATGTCGGCGCGCTGGCCGACCGGGATCGGCGCCAGCGTGATCGGTGCCGCGGCGGTATCGAGCAGGGCCAGCTCGCGCTCGGGTGGCGCACCCAGCAACACGCCCAGGCCCAGCGCCGCGGCACGCGCGCGCGCCTGGATGGCAGGCAGGCCGGCTGAGGCGGCGTCCAGCCGCGCCTGCGCGGCATCGACATCGGCCTGCGCCGCGTCGCCCGCACGGAAGCGTTGGCCGACCAGGTCCGCCGCCTGCGCGAGCGCCTGCACCGAAGCTTCGCGCGCGGCCAGCTCGCGTTGCGCGCCGCGCAGGGTAAGGTAGCTGCGCGCCACTTCCGCGGCGACGCTGATGCGTACGCCGGCGGCATCCTCCTGCGCGGCCTGCATGCTGGCCGCGGCGCTCTGCACGGCGCGCCGGGTGGCGCCGAAAAGGTCAATCTCCCAGCCGGCGTCGAAGCCGGCGTCGTGGATGGTCTGGTCCCGCGCCAGTCCGGGAATGGCGCCGATCGGCAGCGGACCGTTCTTGCTCTGCCGGCGCCGGGTCACGCTGGCGCCAGCGCCGACGGTCGGCGCGTAACCGCCGGCCGCGCGATCGCGCAGGGCGCGTTCCTCGGCGATGCGCGCCAGCGCCTGGCGCAGGTCGGGATTGTCCGACAGCGCGGTGGCGACCAGCCGGTCCAGCGTCGGGTCGCCCAGCGTCGTCCACCAGGTCGACAGGCCAGTCGGTGCTTGCGCGCCGGCGACCGGCTGCGTCCAGCCGCGGCCGGTGTCCACCTTCGGCGGCCCGCGGTAGTCGGGGCCTGCCGCGCACGCGCCGAGCAGCAGCGTGCCCAGCGCGATGGCTGCCGCGCGTGGTGCGCCGTAGCGGCGATTCGATGAGCGGGTCATGGCAACTCCTTCATGCATGGCTTGGGGTGGTCACTGCAGGCGGCTGCGCACCAGCGCCGTGGCCAGGGTCAGCGTGACCAGCGCGATCACCGCCAGCGGCCAGAGGTTGGCGAGGACGTCCGCCGCCGGCATCGCCTTGAGGAAGGTGCCTTCGACGATGACCAGGAAGTGGGTGAGCGGGATGGCCTGCGCCATCCATTGCAGCGCCACCGGCATGTTCTCCACCGGCGTGGCGAAGCCCGACATCAGCACCGCCGGCACGCCGATGGCGAAGGCGCCGAGGATGGCCTGCTGCTGCGTCGCGCTGACCGCGGAAATCATCAGTCCGATGCCGACCACCGACAGGATGAACAGCATCAGGCTCGCCAGCAGCAGGGCGAACGAGCCGGTAAAGGGGATGCCGAACAGGAACACGCCGGCGCTGATCATGAACAGGCCGAGCAAGGTGCCGATCGCCAGTGCCGGCAGCGATTTGGAAATGATGATTTCCGGCGTCGAAGTGGGCGATACCAGCAACTGGTCGAACGTGCCCAGCTCGCGCTCGCGCGCGATCGACAGCGAGGTGATCAAGAGCGCGCTGAACAGCGCCAGGATGCCGGTCAGGCCCGGCACGATGAACCAGCGGTAGACCAGGTTCGGGTTGAACCAGTGGCGCACGACCACCGGCGTCGGCGCCTGCGTGCCCGGCACGACGGCGGCGCCGACTTCGGCGGCGATGGTCGAGAGATAGGCCACGGTGATCTGGCCGGAGTTGCTGCGCCGGCCGTCGACCAGCACCTGCGCACGGCCGCTGCCGCCGGCGGCGATCGTGCGCGAGAAATCCGCCGGGATGGCCAGCGCCGCGATGATCTCGCCGCGGTCGATCAGTTCGTGCAGCTGCCGCTGGCTGTCCGCGTGCCGGACGTGGCTGATGAAGCGGGCGCTGTCCAGCCGCTGCATCAGCTCGAGCGACCAGCGGCCGGCGTCCTGGTTGTAGACGGCGATATCGACGTTGCGCACTTCGAGCGTGGCGGCGAAGGCGAACACCAGCAGCTGCAGGATCGGCGGCACGAATACCACCATGCGGCTGCGCGGGTCGCGCAGGATGCTCAGGATTTCCTTGACGAACTGCGCGCGCAGGCGGGTGAAGCTGAGCAGGGAGCCGGACATGGGCGCTACTCCAGGTTCTTGCGCGTGGCGCGCTTGGCCAGCACGAAGAACACCGCGCCGATGGCCGCCATGGCCAGCAGGTTGGGCACGAATACCGCCCAGATGTCGCCGGCGAGGAACACCGTCTTCAGCGATTCGACGAAATAGCGCGCCGGGATCAGATGGGTGACGGCGCGGATCGGCGCCGGCATGGCGTCGATCTCGTACAAAAAGCCCGACAGCATGAAGGCCGGCAGGAAGCCGGTGAACAGTGCAATCTGTGCCGCCAGGAACTGGTTGCGCGCCAGCGACGAGATCAGCAGACCCTGCCCCAGCGCCGGCACCATGAACACCGCCGACAACAGCAGCAACGCCGCCAGCGAGCCGCGCAGCGGCACACCGAAGGCGTACACCGCCAGCGCCGCGGCGCCCAGCGTGGACAGCATGCCGAGCACGAAATAGGGCAGGAGCTTGCCGATCAGGATCTCGACCACCGACGCGGGCGTGGACAGCACCGCCTCCATCGTGCCGCGCTCCCACTCGCGCGCCACCACCAGCGCCGTGAGCATGGTGCCGATGATGGTCATGACGATGGCGATGGCGCCGGGGATCAGCGCGCGGCGGCTTTCCAGCTCGGGGTTGAACCAGTAGCGCGGCTCCAGCGCCACGGCCTGCGCGGGCGAGGCGGCGCCGCGCCCGGCGCGCCACGACTGCACCACGCCACGGGCGTAGTTCTCCACGTAGTTGGCGGTGTTGGGGTAGGAGCCGTCGGTGATGATCTGCACCAGCGGCTCGCGGCCGCGCCGGGCCAGGCGCTGCTCGAAATCCTGCGGGATCACCACGTAGCCGCGCAGCGCGCCGGAGACCAGCTGGTCGGCCACCTCGCGCCGGTCGTGCGCGAAATGCACGTCGAGGAAACGGGTGCCCGAAAAAGCCGCGGCCAGGGACTGCGCGGAGGCGCCGGGAGATTCCAGCACCACGCCGACGCGCACCTGTTTGGCGTCCAGCGACACCGCATAGGCGAACAGCAACAGCAGCACCACCGGCAGCACGAACGCGATCAGCAGCGTCGAGGGGTCGCGCAAGGCCTGATGGCTTTCCTTGACCACCAGGGCCATCAGCCGCCGCCGGTCGAAACGCCGCGAGCCGGCCGGCAGCGCGCCATCCCCGAGTTTGTGCCTGGCGGCGTTCATGCGGCCGCCTCCGTTTCGCGTTCGGCCGATTCCACCAGATGGATGAAGGCATCCTCCATGGTCGGGTCCGGCCGCTGCGGGGTGATCGCCATGCGCTTGAGCGCGTCGGGCGTGTCCAGCGCGATCAGGCGCGCACGCGAGAGCATGGCCACCCGGTCGCAGTATTCGGCCTCGTCCATGAAGTGGGTGGTGACCATGATGGTCACGCCTTTGCGTGCCAGCCCGTTGATGTGGGTCCAGAACTCGCGCCGGGTGATCGGGTCCACGCCCGAGGTGGGCTCGTCCAGGAACAGCACGGGCGGGCGGTGCATCAGCGAACAGGCCAGCGCCAGGCGCTGCTTGTGCCCGAGCGGCAGCGAGTCGGGCGTGGCGGACAGCCAGCCGCCGAGATCGAAGGTGGCAATCATCTCCTCGATGCGCTGGCGTCGCGTGTCGCCTTCCAGCTGGTACACGCCGGCCGAGAACTCCAGGTTCTGCCGTACCGAGAGCAGGCCGTAGAGCGAGAACTTCTGCGCCATGTAGCCGAGGCGGCTCTTGGCCGCGCCGGTGGCGCGGCGCAGGTCGAGGCCCACCACGTGCGCCTCGCCCGCGCTCGGCTTGAGCAGGCCGCACAGCATCTTGAAGGTGGTCGATTTGCCGGCGCCGTTGGGACCGAGCAGGCCGAAGATCTCGCCCTTGTGCACCTCGAAGCTGACGTCGTCGGTCGCGGTGAAGGCGCCGAAGCGCTTGGTGAGGTGGCGGCAGGAGACGGCGATGTCGGAGCCCAGTTCGACCGGCGGCAGCCGCTCGGCCAAGGTCGAGGTGCCGCCGGGGCCGCCGCCGAGCAGGTCGATGAAGGCGTCCTCGAAGCGCGCCGGTACCGGCGCCAGTTCCACCCACGAGCGCTCGGCCAGCGCCTGCACCTGCTGCGCGCCGGCGCCTGCGCGCAGCACCACGCGCACGCCGGCGCCCTGGATCACGCCATCGCTCACGCTGGGCAGGTCGAGCGCCTCGGTCAGTACCGCGCGGCGCTCGGCGCCGACGTTCTCGAGGCGGAAGCTGCGACCTTCGAGCTGCGCGGTCAGTTCCTGCGGCGGCCCGTCGAACAGCAGCTGTCCCTGGTTCAGCAGCAGCACGCTCTCGCAGCGCTCTGCCTCGTCGAGGTAGGCGGTGGACCAGACCACCGCCATGCCCTCGTCGGTCAGCGCCTGCACCATGCGCCACAGATCCTGCCGGCTGACCGGGTCGACGCCCACCCCCGGCTCGTCCAGCAGCAGCACCTTGGGCCGCGCCATCAGCGCGCAGGCCAGGCCGAGCTTCTGCTTCATGCCACCGGAGAGCTTGCCGGCCAGACGCGTGGTGAAGGGCCCGAGTCGGGTGAACTCGAGCAGTTCGGCGAACAGGTCGGTGTGGCGGTCTGCGTCCATGCCGCGCAGCCGCGCGTACAGGCGCATGTTCTCCATCACCGAGAGGTCTTCGTACAGGCCGAAGCGCTGCGGCATGTAGCCGCTGGCGACGTGGATGGCGTCGTTGTCCTTCACCACGTCGAAGCCGGCCAGGGCGACGCTGCCGGCGTCGGGGACCAGCAGGCCGGTCATGATCCGCATCAGCGTGGTCTTGCCGGCGCCGTCGGGGCCGACCAGGCCGGTGAGGCGGCCGTAGCGGATCGTGGCGCTGAGGCCGCGCAGCGCCTGGACCTCGCCGAAGCGCTTGCCGACGCCGTCGATCACCACCGCGGCATCGTGCTTGCCGGGTTGCGAGGCAACGCTGGCAGGCTGCGGACCCATCTCAGTGCCCCCGCGCGGGCTGGCTGGCGGTGTCGACGTCGACCGTCACCGGCATGCCTTGGCGCAGGCCCTCGTCGGCGTCGGACACCACCACGCGCAGGCGGTAGACCAGGTCGGTGCGCAGGTCGGCGGTCTCCACCGTCTTCGGGGTGAATTCCGCACGCGGCGAGATGAAGCCGACCTGGCCGTGATAGACGGTGGCCGAGGAATCGGTGTGCACGCGCACCTTGGTGCCCGGTGCGATACGGCCCAGGTCCGCTTCGCCGACATACGCGCGCAGGTACACCGGATCGCGCAGGCTCAGGCTGTACACCGGCATGCCGCTGGCCACCATGCTGCCCGGTTCGCGCACGCGGGCAATCACGACGCCGTTGCTGGGCGTGACCAACGTCGCATCGGCCACTGCGGTGCGCGCCTGGGTCAGGGCGGCCTCGGCCGCGGCGACGCGTGCCTTGCCAGCGGCGATGTCCTCGCTGCGGAAGCCGGCGCTGGCCAGCGACAGCGCAGCCTGCGCCGCGGCCAGGCTGGCGGCGGACTGGTCGCGCGCGGCGCGCGCGGCGTCAGCGGCGCGCTGGCTGCTGGCGCCAGACTTGAGCAAGGTGTCCTGGCGCTTGAAGTTGCGCTCGGCCTCGGTGGCGCTTGCCTGCGCCTGGCGCACGTGCTCGCGCGCCTGGGCGATTTCCTGCGGGCGGTTGCCGCGGTGCAGCTTGTCCAGCTGGGCCTGCGCGGCCTGGAGCTCGGCTTCGGCCGCCGCCAGCTTCTCGCGGTAAGGCGTGGCGTCGAGCTGCGCCATCACCGCGCCGGCGGCAACCGTGTCGCCTTCGTCGAAGGCCATGTGGGTCAGGCGGCCGGACTGACGAAAGGCCAGCTCCACCTCGCGGATGTCGACGTTGCCGTACAGGCGCAGCACGTTCGGATTGCCGCGGTCGCGCAGCAGCCAGAACGCCAGGATGCCGCCCAGCGCGATCACCATGACGGCGATGGCGATCCAGCGGGTTTTTCCAGTGGGAAGGCTCGGAGTTTTCATCGCGACGGTTTTTCCACGTGAGAAGAGGTGTTCAGTGCGCGTGCGCCACCGGCGCCGCGCTCACCGACAGACGCCGGGCCAGCACCGCAATGCCGAGCCACACCAGCGTGCGCAAGGTCATGGCGACCGGTGTGCGACGCTCCCACGCGCCGCCCAGGGCCACATGCAAGCCGAAAGCGAGGAAGACCAGCGCCGTCGCCAGCGCGATGGCGAGCGCCAGCCATGCCGCCCAGCGCCGGCATCGCCACAGTCCGATCCCGGCGACGACGTAGGCAAACCCGGCCAGGAAATTGAACCAGAGCACGAACGGCACGTAGTGGCCGGCGGCCTGGCGCGCGGCGCCGTCGACGAACAGCACTGCCGCACCTTCCCTGAGGGTCAACAGGCCGAAGCCGATGGCGAGCAGGGAAAGCAGCCAGGTCCAGATGCCGCGGTGCTGGTGGGTAGTCATGGTCATGGCTCTCGGTTCGTGGGGGAGCGTCCGCTTGCAGGAGGGGGATCGCCTCGGTCGGCGCGCGCGATGCCGCGGCGGTAGATCGCAAACGCGCCCGCCGCTTCCTTGCGCATGTGGCGGGTGCTGCCGGCCGGCCAGCCCCCCATCCCCCAGCCCCTGGGGCTTTCGATGGACGGCGGGGCCGCCCCGGCCCGGGCCCACTGCGGAACCCGATCGCCGGCCGCCCGGCCCTCCCCCCCCCAGGGACCCCGGCGCGCGCCGCGGCGGCGGCGCCCCCCGCCCGCCCCACCACCCCCGGGCGCGCCCCCCCCCCCCCCCCCGCCGTCCCCCCGCCGCGGGGCACGCGGCCGGCGCGATGCCGCGTTCAGTCCTCGCCGGGATCGTCGCGGTCGACGATGTGCATCGCGCGGGCAGCGTCCGTGATG
>Ga0066256_1002469_pt1 | contig 20370 bp, 19 predicted proteins | sample ThiBio_1000_biof_FD_87107 | JGI IMG/M metagenome (GOLD analysis project Ga0066256, IMG submission 87107) | Wastewater bioreactor microbial communities from Cape Town, South Africa - Thiocy_expt_1000_biof (version 2) | ecosystem: Engineered > Bioreactor > Thiocyanate-remediating >... | reverse complement strand
CGGCCGATGCGGCCAAAACCGTTGATACCAACTTTGATTGCCATGTGTCAGTCTCCAGTGAGTTGAAAATCTTGTTGTGGTGAGGCGCGGGGCGCGAGGCGTGAGGCGGGTCAACGCCCCCTCACCCCTCGCGCCTCACACCTCACGGTTTACAGAACGCCCTTGACCGCGGCCGCGACGGCCTCGGCCGTGATACCGAACTCCTTGAACAGCGCCGGAGCCGGAGCGGATTCGCCGAAGCGGTCGATGCCGATCACGGCGCCTTCCAGGCCGACGTACTTGCGCCAGAAGTCGGTGACACCGGCTTCCACGGCGACGCGCGGCAGCCCCTTGGGCAGCACGCTGGCCTTGTATGCCGCATCCTGCTTGTCGAAGGTGTTGGTCGACGGCATGGAGACCACACGCACCGCGATGCCTTCGGCGGCCAGCGCTTCCTGGGCCTTGACGGCCAGCTCGACTTCGGAACCGGTGGCGATGATGACCGCCTTGGCGCCCGCGGCATCCTTCAGCACGTAGCCGCCCTTGGCGATGTTGGCCAGGGTCGCGTCGTCGCGCTTCATGAACGGCAGGTTCTGGCGGCTGAGAATGTGGCAGGTCGGGCCGTCGGTACGCTCGACCGACGCGGCCCAGCCAACCATGGTCTCGACGGTGTCGCACGGACGCCAGACGTCGATGTTGGGGATCATGCGCAGGGTGGCGGTCTGCTCCACCGGCTGGTGGGTCGGGCCGTCCTCGCCGAGGCCGATGGAGTCGTGGGTGAACACGTGGATCACGCGCTGCTTCATCAGCGCGGCCATGCGGATGGCGTTGCGCGAGTATTCGGAGAACATCAGGAAGGTGCCGCCGAAGGGCAAGAGGCCGCCGTGCAGCGCCATGCCGTTCATGATCGCGGCCATGCCGAATTCACGCACGCCGTAGCTGATGTAGTTGCCGGGGTTGCCGTGGCGCACTGGGTGGCAGCCTTCCCAGTTGGTCAGGTTGGAGCCGGTGAGGTCGGCCGAGCCGCCGAGGAACTCGGGCAGCGCGGGGGCCAGCGCGTTGATCGCGATCTGGCTGGCCTTGCGGGTGGCGACGGTCTCGCCCTTGGCGTTGATCGCAGCCAGCTTCTCGGCGACATGCGCCTTCCAGTTGGCGGGCAGGTCGCCCTTCATGCGGCGCTCGAATTCGGCCGCTTCGGCGGGAAAGGCCTTCTTGTATTCGGCGAACTTGTTGTTCCACAGCGTTTCGAGGCCCTGGCCCTTGGTCTTGGCATCCCAGCCGGCATAGATGTCGGCGGGAATCTCGAACGCGGGATGGTTCCAGCCCATGTTCTTGCGGGTGGCTTCGACTTCGTCGTGGCCCAGCGCGGCGCCGTGCACGTCGTGGGTGCCGGCCTTGTTGGGCGAGCCCTTGCCGATGACGGTCTTGCAGCAGATCAGGGTGGGCTTGTCGGTGCTGGCCTTGGCCTTCTGGATCGCGGCCTCAAGGGCGACGACGTCATGGCCGTCGACGTTCGGCACCACATTCCAGCCGTAGGCTTCGAAGCGCTTGGCCGTGTCGTCGGTATACCAGTTTTCGATGTGACCGTCGATCGAGATGCCGTTGTCGTCCCAGAAGGCGATCAGCTTGTTCAGCTTCCAGGTGCCGGCCAGCGCGCAGGCTTCGTGCGAGATGCCTTCCATCATGCAGCCGTCGCCCATGAACACGTAGGTGTGGTGGTCGACGATGGTGTGATCGGGCTTGTTGAATTCGGCGGCGAGGATCTTTTCTGCCATCGCCATGCCGACGGCGTTGGTGATGCCCTGGCCGAGCGGGCCGGTGGTGGTTTCAATACCGGGCGCGTAGCCGTACTCGGGATGGCCCGGGGTCTTGGAATGCAGCTGGCGGAACTGCTTGAGGTCGTCCATCGACAGGTCGTAGCCGGTCAGATGCAACAAGGCATAGATCAGCATCGAGCCGTGGCCGTTCGACAGCACGAAGCGGTCGCGGTCTGCCCACTTGGGGTTGGTGGGATTGTGGCGCATGTGGTGGTTCCACAGCGTTTCAGCGATTTCCGCCATGCCCATGGGGGCGCCGGGGTGGCCGGATTTGGCTTTTTCGACGGCATCCATCGCAAGCGCGCGGATGGCATTGGCCAGGTCATTACGGGTTGGCATTGCGTTCCCTTCTGCTAAGTAAAAAACGGTCGCATCCCCACCCGGGAAAGCCGCGCACAGACAGCTTGGGCAGAATATGCAAAAACCTTGATTATCCGTCAGCAGGGCAGGCTTCCGCAAGCCAGGCCCAAACCGAACAAAACAGGTGACGCGACAAGGACTTAAGCCGACAAGCTCAAGCCATGGCTCATAAATGAGACCCTAAAATCTTTTTATTTACCCGATGCGCCGGCTTATGCGCCTGCCGCCTTCAGCCAGTCGCGCCACAGTTCGAACAGTTCGGGGCTGGCCGAGGCGACGACGGAACGCTCCCACACATTGGCGATATCGAAACTGCCCGACAGGCTGGCCAGCCGCCCGCCAGCCTCCTCCAGAATCAGGGCGCCGGCAGCGTAATCCCATAATTTCTGCCCGCCATGGACATAGATGTCGAAACGGCCAGCAGCCGTGTAGCACCAATCCAGGGTGGACGCGCCGAAATTGCGCTGCGAGGCATAAGGTGGCCACGAGGCCAGGCGACCGGCCAGTTCGCGGTCGATGCGCTTCATCTCGACGCCAGCGAGCGCGCGTCGCAACTCGGTGGCCGGCGCCCGCAGGGGCAACGGCGTCCCGTTGAGATGAGCACCGTGCCCGCGTTCGGCGCTGAACATCTCGTCGGCCACCGGGTCATACACCACGCCCAATTGGCGCTCGCCCTTGTAGAGATACGCCACCGACACCGCGAAATAGGGCACACCGGCGACGAAGTTGGACGTGCCGTCGATCGGGTCGACGCACCACAATCCGTCGCGGCCGGCTTCCCAGGCATCGTGCTGCTGTCGCTCGGTCATTTCCTCGCCCAGCACCGGCACATCGCGGATCCGGGGCAGCGCGTCTTCCAGGGCGGCCTGGGTCGCCGCATCGGCCTCGGTAAAAAGGCTGCCGTCGAGCTTGTGGCTATGCGCCACCTTGAGGAAGCGCGGCGTCACTTCACGCCGCGCCACCTCGCGGACCAGTGTCTTGACCTGTTCAAGCATGGTCAGACCCGCACGCAATAACAGTAGACAAATTCCTGCTCCTTACCCGCCGGCGTGTGATGGATTTCGGTTTCGTGCCCAAGCAGGCGAAATGGTGCACCGAATTCGGCATGCAGCGAGTCGGGGGCATACCGCACCACGTCCAGCCCCGAACACTGCAGCGGCCCGCCGGGGCCGAATGCGGCCACGATGACATGCCCACCCGGTTTGACACTGGCCAGCACCTGCGTCACATAGCGTGCACGATCCGCCGGATCGGTCAGGAAATGAAACACGGCCCGGTCATGCCAGACGTCGTAACGCGCCGCTGGCAATTCGGCGCGGGTGATATCCGCGACGATCCACTGTACCGACTGCGCGCGCGCGCCGAGCCGCGCGCGGCTGGTTGCCAGCGCCGATTCGGCGAGGTCGAGCACGGTCAGGTTGCGGTAGCCGGCATCGAGCAGGCCGTCCACCAGGACCGACGCGCCGCCGCCGACGTCGATGATGTGTGCGTCCTTGTCTGCGTTGTTCTCGATCAAACGCAGCGACGACGCGGCGTGCGGCTGGAACCAGCCGACCTGGTCGGCCGCCTTGCCGCGATACACGTTTTCCCAGTGCTGCCGACGGTCGGCCACGTCACACATCCTTCCACTTGATCGAGCAGCCCATGCTGGGAATCTGCTCTGCAGGGCCATGCTGGGTCACCGCGATGGCCTTCATCGCCTCGAACAGATCGCGCCGCACGCCCTCGGGCGCGGTCTCTTTACGCGATTCGTCGAAGCGGCCGCGATACTGCAGTTCGAAATTGCGGTTGAAGCCGAAAAAATCGGGGGTGCACACGGCCCCATAGGCTTTTGCCACGTCCTGGGTCTCGTCAATCACATAAGGGAACGGAAAACCGAATTCTGCGGCCACTTTTTTCATGTTGTCGAACGAGTCCTCGGCATACTCGGTCGGATCGTTCGACATGATGGCGATGGCATGGATGCCGTGCGCCTTGAGCTCAGCCAGATCATGCACCAGACGTGGGCGGATCGCCTTCACATACGGGCAATGGTTGCAGATGAACATCACCAGCAAGCCGTTCGGGCCCATCGCCTCGCTCAGCGTCCACATCCTGCCGTCGACGCCAGGCAAACTGAAACCGGGGGCCTTCCAGCCAAAGTCGCATACCGGGGTGGTGAGGGAAACCATGACGTGCTCCGTAAAAACGCTGGACAACGTCGGCATAATACCAAGATGTCACCGCCACGCTTCTACCTTGACCAGCCGCTTGCACCAGGCGCCCGTTTCAACCTGCCGGCCGGCCCTGCGCGCCATGCCGTGCGCGCGCTCCGGCTGGCGGTAGACGACGCCATCACCCTGTTCAACGGCCGTGGCGGCGAATATGCCGCGCGCATCGAACGCATCCAGAAGGACGAGGTGGCCGTCAGCGTCACCGGCTTTGCCGATGTCGAGCGCGAATCGCGCTTGCACGTGAGGCTGGCGCAGGGCATCTCGAGCGGCGAACGCATGGACTATACGTTGCAGAAGGCGGTCGAACTGGGCGTGGCGGCGATCCAGCCGATCGCCGCCAAACGGAGCGTGGTCAAGCTGGCAGGCGAACGCGCAGACAAGCGGGTGGCGCACTGGCAAGGCGTCGTGGCGAGCGCCTGTGAACAGTGCGGCCGTAACCGGGTGCCCGTCGTGGCGTCGCCGATGACGTTGGCCAACTGGTTGGGGCAGCATGAGGCCGGGCGCCTGTTGTTCCTGTCCCCGACGGCCGAGGCGCGACTGGCCGACCTGTCCTCATCGACCGCCCAGGACTGGCTGGTGGCCGGTCCGGAGGGGGGCTTTGAGGCCGATGAAATCGCTGCACTGCATGCAGCAGGCGCCATTCCGGTCCGACTGGGACCGCGCGTGCTGCGTACCGAGACGGCGGCGTTGGCCGCACTGGCGGCGATGCAAACGCTATGGGGTGATTTTTAAGGGCATGAAAAAACCGGGCTTGTGCCCGGTTTTTTCATTTCGCAGCGATCAGGGACGAATGTAGCTGTACCCTTCCTTTTCACGCTCCACGATTTCCACCACGCCGCCAGGCACGATGTCGACCTTGGCATTCATGTCTTCCTTGGTGAGCTTCTTCGCCTTCATGGTGTTTCCGCACGCAGCCACTTTCACGCCGGAATCGACCGCTTCGCTCACGCGATTGGCCACTTCGGAATCAGCCGTCAGCATGCCGATGCCCGGTCCGTAGGCCACGACTTCAATGATGGCCTGACCCTTCGTGGCGGCCTGGAAGTTCTTGACGTTATTCAGCGCCAGATTCCAGGTGGCCGGGTTCGAATCGCTGACCTGGATCACAACCTTGGTCTTGCCGTCATCGGCGCCTGCCGCAGCGGTACCCGGCAGTGCCAGGGCACCCATCATCACCGCGCCGCCCAGCAAAGCACCCATCCATTTATTCATCTGCTTCATTGTTGTCTCCTTCAAAATTGTTTTAAACAGGAAATGCCGCCATGCCCAGTTATGACGCCAAGCCTAACCGATTTATTCCATTTATTTCATGCAGAAAAGTCGACGTCCTCCAGTTTCGCAGTGTTTTCTGTATCCTTCGCCCTAAAGACTTCCCGTTCTAGGCCATGTCATTGAAAGACACTACCCATTTCGTTCACTGGTTCCGCTCCGCCGCGCCGTACATTCACGGTTTTCGCGGCAAGACCTTCGTCATTGCGTTTGGCGGAGAGCTGGTGGCGGACGGGGGCTTCGTGCAGTTGGCGCACGACGTCAACCTGCTGAACAGTCTGGGCGTGCGGCTGGTTCTGGTACACGGCGTACGGCCGCAGGTCGAGGCGCGCCTGACCGAGAACGGCACCGCAATCCGCTATGTGAGCGGCCTGCGCGTCACCGACGACGCAGCGCTGGCCTGCGTCAAGGAAGCCGCCGGCACGGTACGGGTCGAGATCGAAGCCCTGCTGTCGCTGGGGCTCGCCAATACGCCGATGGCGGGCGCCGACATCCGGGTGGCCTCGGGCAACTTCGTCACCGCCAAACCCATCGGCGTCATCGAAGGCGAGGACCTGCTGCACACCGGGGAAGTCCGCAAGATCGACGCCGCCGCCATACGCAGGCGGCTGGACCAGCACGACATCGTGCTGCTTTCGCCCATCGGCTACTCGCCAACTGGCGAAATCTTCAACCTCAGCTTGGAGGACGTAGCCACCCAGGCCGCGGTCGAGCTGGCGGCCGACAAGCTGATTTTCCTGATGGACACCGACGGCGTGCCGGGCAAGGGCCGCACGATCCTCAACGCCCTCACCGTCAACGAGGCGCGGCAGGTGCTCGAACTGGCAGGACATGGCAAGGCCCGCAAATTGCCCGAGGACGTGACCTACTATCTGCCTTGTACGATCACTGCCTGCACGCAGGGCGTGAAGCGCGCCCACCTCATCAGCCGCCACCGCGATGGTGCGCTGTTGTCCGAATTGTTCACCCGCGAGGGTGTCGGCACCCTCATTACGCCGGCGCCGCTGGAAACCCTGCGCGCCGCCACCATCGACGATGTCGGGGGCATCCTCGGCCTGATCGAACCGCTCGAGCGCGACGGCATTCTGGTGCGGCGCTCACGCGAACTGCTGGAAATGGAAGTCGAGCGCTTCCTGGTGCTCGAATCCGACGGCGTCATCGCCGGCTGCGTGGCGCTGTATCCCTTCCCGGAAGAACAGGCGGCCGAGCTCGCCTGCCTGGCCGTTTCCAGCGAATATCGCGGACGCGGCTTCGGCAATCTACTGCTGGCCGAAGCCGAAAAAAGAGGAAAGAAGGCAGGATTCAAGCAACTGTTCGTGCTGACCACGCGTACCGAACACTGGTTCGAGGAGCGCGGCTTCGTCGACAGCAGTCCGGATCATCTGCCCCGTAGCAAGCAGGCTTTATACAACTACAAGCGGAGATCCAAGGTTCTGCAAAAAAAACTGTAAACGAGGAAAGCACGCTTGCACCGAATTCTCCAGCGGTCGGGTATACCCCGCCTTTGCGCCCATGCCCTCGCGCACGTCACCTCCCCACACCAGCCGGACCGGGCCGCGCACGCGTCGCCGCGCGTTCGTCCCGCACGGCGACGTCTCCCGGTCTGGGTACCGTGGCTCAGGTCTGTCGTTCTGTCGGGGGCGCTTGCCCTCGTACTGATTGCCGATGCCCATCCTGAAACCGATACGGATACGCCGCTCATATTTGGTGTCTTCCCCAACATGACGGCCAAGCAGACCCTCGACATCTACCAGCCGCTGGCCAAGGCGATGGAAAAGCACTTGCGGCGGCGAGTCGCCGTTTATAGCGCGCGCGACTTCAAGACTTTTGTCGAACGTACCCGGCAGGGTGACTATGACATCCTGCTCACCGCCCCGCACCTGGCCTGGCTGGCTCGACAGGATGCCGGCTATCGGCCGCTGCTGAAGTATGCCCAGCCCACGCGCGGCCTGCTGGTCGTCAAGAATAGCGGGCCTTACCGGGTGGCGGAGGACTTGCGCGACCAAAACATCGCCACCCCTGATTCCATAGCCGTGGCAGCCCTGGCCGTGCAGGCCGACCTGGCCGCACTCGGGCTTCGGCGCAATATCGATTACCAGATCATGGATTACGGCTCCCACCTCAATGCCGTGATGCAGGTCATCAATGGACGCACGGCGGCAGCCATGCTGGGCTTGCATCCCTACCGGCTGCTGCCCGCCGATATCCGCGAACAATTGCGTGTCGTCGTGGAGACCGCCCCGCTTTCAAGCCTGATGTATCTGACGCATCCCCGTCTGCGCGACCAGGAAGCAAACGCAATCCGCCGGGCATTGCTGGATTTCGCCACCACCCCGGAAGGAAAGGTGTTTTTACAGCACGGCGGGTATGGGGGATTCGTCTCCGTGGACGGCAATGAATTGCGTGCTTTCCGCCCCTATGCCCTGCAGGCGGAGAAAATGATGCAGGTGGCGCATTGAGGGCCTGGTTCGGACGGCTCTCGTTGCGCTACAAGCTCACCCTCGCCGCGTTGGGGGTGGAAGCGCTGATGCTGGCGTTCCTGATCATCAACGGTGTCCACCTCACCAGCGAGGAATTGCAGAAACAGGCCGAGAATCGGGCCCAAGACATGGGAAAAACCCTGGTTGCCGCCCTGCTGGCCCCGCTCTCGCAGCAGGATGACGCCAGTGTGCGCGACATCGTCGAAACCCTGCAGCGTGAAGGCGGCCTGAAAATGATCGAGGTGCGCGACAGCAACCGGCGCATCGTGCATCAAGCCGGGACCGAAAGTACCGATGCCGATTTCCGCCTGACCCTGCCGATCGAGTATGCCGGCCAGCGTTATGGCGAAATCGCCCTGGTCCTGTCGGGCGACTTCATCCAGCACGCGCGCAACCGTTACCTCCGGCAGAGCCTGTTCATTGCAGCCGCGGCTTTGCTGCTGACTGGCATTCTGCTGGCCCTGTCGGTCGGCGGCGTGATCCGCCGCTTCGATGCGTTGACCCGCGCCAGCAAGCGCATGGCCCAGGGCGATCTGGACGTGAAACTGACCGGCGCCGGCGAAGACGAGATCGGACAACTGATCGACACCTTCAATCGCATGGCCGAATCCGTGCGCTTCAACGTCGACCGTGCACGCGAAAACGAAGCGCGCTTTCACGCCATCGCCGATTACACCCACGATCTCGAATTCTGGCTGTCGCCCGAGGGCAAGCTTCTGTGGGTGAATCCCTCGGTCGAGCGCATGCTCGGCCATAGTGTCGGCGAATGCATGGCGCAGATGAACTTCCCGGCCGACATCATCCATCCGGAAGACCGCACCGCCGCCGAGTTTCAGTTGCGCCATGCCTTGCGCGGCACGTCCGGCCAAGGCTATGCCTTGCGCATCTGCCGCAAGGACGGCGGCCATTTCTGGGCAGCGGTGAACTGGCAGCCGATCCATGACTACAGCGGCGTGTACCAGGGCATCCGCGCCAGCATCCACAGCATCGACGACCTCAAGGCAACCGAGGCCAACCTGCGTCAGGCCATCAACGAACTGCGCGCGGCGGAAAGCCTGCAAAGCCGTTACCTGGAAGAAACCGAGCAGGAGCGCGCCCGGCTGGTATCGCTGCTGTCGGCAATGAATCTCGGCATCCTGTTCGTTGCCGCCGACGGCCGCGTGATCTATCACAATCCCGCGTTCACCCGCATGTGGATGATCGACGAGGAGATCCATCTGATCGGCTTGCCGGTGCACGAGGTACTGGCCAAATCGACCTCGATGCTGGCGCGCCCCGATCATTTCTCCAAGCATCTGCTGTCGGTGCTGGAAACGCGCGAACTCTCCGACAGCTACGAAATCCAGATGACCGACGGACGCGTCATCACCGAACTCGATTACCCGGTACGCGACCGCGAAAACCGCTTCATCGGCCACCTGTGGATTTACGAGGATGTCACCCGCGAACGCCAGACGGCCGAACAACTGGTGTATCTGGCCGAACGCGATGCCCTGACCGGGCTCTACAACCGCCACCGCTTTCAGCAGGAGCTGGCGCGCACCATGCTGGACAGCGACCGTCACCAGACGCAGTGCGCGGTCATGTTCTTCGATCTCGACGAATTCAAGACCATCAACGACAGCTATGGCCACCGCGCCGGCGATGCGCTGCTGATCCGGGTGGCCAGCGAAATCAGCACGCTGGTGCGGCGCAATGAAGTCCTGGCACGTCTGGGCGGCGATGAGTTCGCCATCCTGCTGCCGTCGGCGCAAGGCAATGAAGCCGAAGTGCTGGCCGACCGCGTGGTGCGGGCGATCGCACAGATCCCTTTCCGCTTCGAAGGACAGAACCTGCGGCTCACGACCAGCCTCGGCATCGCCTACTATCCCGGGCAGGCCGCCGATGCCGACGACCTGGTTGCGCGCGCCGACATCGCCATGTACCAGGCCAAGGATGCCGGCAAGAACACCTGGCGCGTCTTCCGCGCGGACACCGAGGCCGACACCGAAATGCGCACCCGCCTGTCGTGGGGCGAGCGCATCAGCAACGCGCTCGACAAGGGCCTGTTCCAGCTGCATTTCCAGGGCGTATACCGGGCGGAAGACGGCACCTTGTCCCACCTGGAAGCGCTCATCCGCATGACCGACGAGCGCAATCCCGGCCAGCTCATCATGCCGGGGCATTTCATCCAGCTGGCCGAGAAAAGCGGGCGCATCCTCGACATCGACCGCTGGGTGATCCACGAAATCGTGCGCCGGCTGGCGGAGAATCCGGCGATTCCATCGATTGCGCTCAACCTGTCCGGGCGCTCGCTGTCCGAGCCCGGCCTGCCGCAATACATTGGCGACGAACTGCGCCAGGCCGGCGTCAATCCCAGCCGCCTGATCGTCGAGATCACCGAGACCGCAGCCGTGTCCGACCTGCACGATGCGCAGCGCATGATCGAGGCCTTGCGCCAGCTCGGCTGCGGCGTCTGCCTCGACGATTTCGGCGTCGGCTTCGCCTCCTTCGCCTACCTCAAGCACCTGCACGTCGACACCATCAAGATCGACGGCATTTTCATCCGCGATCTGCCCAGCGATCCCGACAACCAGGTGTTCGTCCAGGCCATGGTCAGCGTCGCGCTCGGCCTCGGCAAGTCGGTCGTCGCGGAATATGTCGAGGATGGCCCGACGCTTGCCCTGCTGCGCCAGTTCGGCGTCGACCTGGTGCAGGGCTATTTTCTCGACCGGCCGATTCTCGACCACCCGGCGCTGCACGCCTCCATCTAGCCACGTTCGGCAGGCGGCAGACTGTCCGCCATGATCACGCAGGCGGAATGTTAAAATGCCCCGCTTTGCGTCTCAGGATTTCCGCCGTGCTCACCGCTTCCAGCATCACCCTGCAATTCGCCTCCAAGCCACTGTTCGAGAACGTCAACGTCAAGTTCGGCGATGGCAACCGCTATGGCCTGATCGGCGCCAACGGCTGCGGAAAGTCGACCTTCATGAAGATCCTGGCCGGCGAACTGGAACCGACCGCCGGCAACGTCTCGCTCGATCCGGGCGAACGCATGGCCTGGCTGCGCCAGGACCAGTTCGGCTACGAGGACCAGCGCGTGCTCGACGTGGTGATGCAGGGCCACGCCGAGATGTGGCGGGTGATGCAGGAAAAGGACGCCATTTACATGAACCCGGAGGCGAGCGAGGAGGACTACCTGCACGCCGCCGAACTGGAGGCCAGGTTCGGCGAGATGGGCGGTTACGATGCCGAGGCGCGCGCCGGACAGCTGCTGCTTGGCGTGGGCATCCCCATCGAACAGCACAATGGGCCGATGAGCGAGATTGCGCCGGGCTTCAAGCTGCGCGTGCTGCTGACGCAGGCACTGTTCTCCAACCCGGACATCCTGCTGCTCGACGAACCGACCAACAACCTCGACATCAACACCATCCGCTGGCTGGAGAACGTGCTGAACGAGAGCAATGCGACCATCGTCGTCATCTCGCACGACCGCCACTTCCTGAACCAGGTCTGTACCCACATGGCCGACCTCGACTTCGGCACCATCAAGGTCTATCCGGGCAACTACGACGACTACATGCTGGCGTCCACCCAGGCCAAGGAGCGCCAGGCCGCGGCCAACGCCAAGGCCAAGGACAAGGTGGCCGAACTGCAGGAATTCGTGCGCCGCTTCTCGGCCAACAAGTCGAAGGCGCGGCAGGCCACCAGCCGCATGAAGATGATCGACAAGATCAAGATCGAGGATTTCAAGCCGTCCTCGCGGCAGAACCCCTATATCCGCTTCGAACCGGAGAAGCTGCTGCACCGTCGAGCGCTCGAGGTCGAGAACCTGAAATTCGGCTACGACGGCACCCCACTGTTTTCCAACATGAACTTTTCGCTGGAAGCCGGCGAAAAAATGGCCGTCATCGGCGGCAACGGCGTCGGCAAATCGACGCTGATGAAGCTGCTGATGAACGAACTGACGCCGCAATTCGGCGAAGTGAAATGGAGCGAGAACGCCAGCATCGGCTATTTCTCGCAGGACCACGTCAGCGATTTCGACATGGATCTCAACCTCACCGACTGGATGCACCAGTGGACCCAGCCCGGCGACGACGAGCAGGTGCTGCGCGGCATCCTCGGCCGGTTGCTGTTCTCCGGCGACGACGTCAAGAAATCGGTACGCGTGCTGTCCGGCGGCGAGAAGGGCCGCATGCTGTACGGCAAGCTGATGCTCGGTCGCCACAACGTGCTGGTGATGGACGAGCCGACCAACCACATGGACATGGAATCGATCGAGTCGCTCAATCTCGCGCTCGATCTGTTCAAGGGCACGCTGATCTTCGTCTCGCACGATCGCCAGTTCGTCAGCAGCCTCGCCACCCGTATCCTCGAAATCACGCCTGAAGGCGTCGAGTTCTACATGGGCACCTACGACGAATACCTGCATTCGAAGGGCCTCGAGTGAGCGAGGCCGTCGTCATCGGTCTCGGCCAGCTCGGTCGCGTATTCGCCGGCGGGCTGCTGCGCGCCGGCCGTACCGTGGTTCCGGTCAATCGCGACGACGACATGGCAGCGTTGGTGCAACGCCATCCCGCGCCGGAGCTGGTCTTGATCGCGGTTGGCGAAGCCGACCTGCACACGCTACTGGCAGCACTGCCCGATGCCTGGAAGCCGCGCGCCGCGCTGATCCAGAACGAACTGCTGCCGCGCGACTGGGAAGCCCACGGCTACGTCGACCCCACGGTGATCTCGGTCTGGTTCGAGAAGAAGAAGGGCACCGACGCCAAGCCGCTGATCGCCTCGCCGGCGGCAGGCCCCGGCGCCGCCCTGCTATGCCAGGCGCTGACCGCCATCGATTTGCCGTGCCGCGAAGTCGCCCCGGGAAACGAACTGCTGTTCGAACTGGTGCGCAAGAACGTCTACATCCTCACCACCAATATCGCCGGTTTGAAAACCGGCGGCACGGTTTCGCAGCTGTGGGCGCAGCACGAAGCCTTCGCGCGTCAGGTGGCGGACGAGGTGATGGACATTCAGGATGCACTGACTGGCGTCGTGCACGACCGCAACGCGCTGATCGCCGGCATGCTCGAGGCTTTCGACGGCGATCCCGACCATGGCTGCACCGGCCGGTCGGCGCCGGCGCGGCTGGTGCGCGCGCTGCAGCACGCCGATGCATTCGGGCTGGGCGTCCCCACCCTGCGATCCCTGGCGGGCTGATCCTGCCCGGATGGGCGGCGGCTGCCCCCGGTCAGACTGCGTGGCCCGGGGACTTCTCCTTGCCGCCACCGTATACCCCCGAATGGTCGAACGGCACCCAGTTGGGCGAGCGGTCGGTCTTGAACCGGCCGTGGATGCGATAGGGGACGCCCGCCTTCAAGGATTCCGGCGACAGGCTCTCGATCTGCCGGATCAGATCCTTCGATTGCGTGATGGCGTCGATCCGCAGCAATGTGCTGGAGGTCGCCGCGATCCGGGTCGAAGTCTGCGACAGGCCATTGGCAAACGAAAGCCCATTGAGCTCCAGTTCGAAATCCAGCGCCTCGATCGTCAGGTCGAAATCGTTCGGATTGCTCACGCGCAAGCCCACATCGAAATGCTGTTCGAAGAAACCAAGACGGCTGATCGCCACATCCGCCACGCTCACCTTGGGTGCGACCGCATTGAATGGCAGGCCGGAACAGGCGGCCAGGCCGAGTGCAAAAGCCAGAAAGAGCAGACGCTGCAGCATAAAAAGCCTATCGAATCTGCGCCAGCAACTGGGCGGCCATGTGCGCGGCCTGCGTTGCATAGCCGCCGCTGAACAGATTGGCGTGGTTGAGGATATGGTAGAGATTGTAGAGCGTTTTACGCACGGCGTAGCCTGCGTCGAGCGGCCACGCCTCGCGGTAGGCCGCGTAAAAATCCGGCGCAAAACCGCCGAACAGTTCGCTCATCGCCAGGTCGCATTCGCGGTCGCCGAAATACACCGCCGGATCGAAGATCACGGGCGTTCCATCGGCCAGGTAGGCGTGGTTGCCGCCCCACAAGTCACCGTGCAGCAGCGAAGGGCCGGGTACGTAGCCGCCGAAAAAGGCGTCGAGGCGGGTGAGCAAGGCTTCGCCGTCCCGCTGCAACGCGCCGGTGTGGCCGTTCTCGGCTGCCCGACGCAGCTGGAACCCGAGCCGCTGCGTACGCCAGAAGCCGATCCAGTCGTCGTGCCAGGCATTCGGCTGCGGCGTGGCGCCGATCCAGTTGTCGCGCGTCCAGCCGAATTGTGCGGCGCTGACACGGTGTTGTTGCGCAAGCTGCCGCCCCAGTTGCACGGCGTCGCCCCGCGTGCCCAAAGGCAGATAGTCGAGTACCAGATACGCCTGCCCTGCAGCCAGGCCATGACAGATCACCTGCGGGACCCGAACGGCGTTCGCGGCAGCCAGTTCGGCGAGCCCGGCCGCTTCGGTTTCGAACATCGCGAGCCGGGCAGCAGGCTGGATCTTGACGAACACGCTGCGCATCCCGTCGCTGAGCCTGAAGGCCTGGCTGATGTCTCCCCCATGCACGGCCTGTGCGCCGGATACCTCGAATGGCAATCCCGTGGCGTGGCCGATGGCCGTGGCGAGTTCATGATGGAAGGCGTTCATGACTCAAGTAAAGGCTGAACGCGGATGGTAAGCGCCGCATGGGCGCCCCGCAGGGCATGTTCGGCTTCCTGCGGCGTGGCGGCCCGGCTGAAGATGAAGCCGAGATAGCTCGCACCCGCGGGCGGCGGCGCCACCAGCTGGCCGGCCTGGGCGGTGATTTCGATGCCGCTGACATGCGGTACGTCGCGCGCCGCGTCGAGGCCGTCGACGCCCTGCAGGATACCGCTCGCCGGCACGGGGATCATCATCACGCCGGCCGCCTCCTTCCCTGCCTGCGCCGGTAGCGGCAGGCCCGCTGCATGGCGCAGCACGATTTCGGCCGACGTCATGCCCAGTGTTGCGTCCAACACGCGTCCGCATAACCCGCCGATGCCGCGCGGCGCGATCTCGAGCAGCCACACGCCTGTGTCGTTGATGCGGGCTTCGGCATGGATCATGCCCTCGGTCACGCCACTCGCCTTACAGGCGCGCTGCACGGCGGCGGCCAGCTCGGCCTGTGTGGCAGCGGGCAAGCGCGAAGGCGTGACGAACAGCGTTTCCTCGAAGTAAGGCCCGTCGAGCGGATCGGGTTTGTCGAACACGGCAAGAACCTGCAGTGCGCCGTGGACCAGCACGCCGTCGAGTGCGACTTCGGCACCCGCGATGAAGCGCTCGACCAGCAGGCCGGCGCCGGCGTCGCGCTGGGCACGCGCCTGGATGCGCCGAACCTGTCCGAGCGTGCGTCTGAGTTGATCGGCATCGTCCACCCGGATCACACCGCGGCTGGCGTTCAATCGGCGCGCTTTCACCACCAGCGGAAAACCCAGCGCAAGCGCGGCACCCACGTCATCGTCGCGGACCTCGACAAAGGCAGGGCAAGGCAATCCAATCGTCTGCAGCTGCCGGCGAAAACGCAGCTTGTCGGTCAAGGTCGCCACGGCCTCGGGCGGATTGCCGGGCAGCTGGAGTGCCACGCGCAGCTGCGCTGCCAGCGCCGCGCCGTGATCGTCCACAGCCAACACTGCATCGACGGTCTGCGTCAAGGCGCGCAAAACCTGGGGCAAGGCGATGTCGGGCTGATCAAAAGGCACGCTCATCAGCGGCGGCAGGCCCCAACCCGGCGCAAGCCGATGGCAATAGTCGGCACAGGCGACGAGTTCGATGTTCAGCCGCTTGGCAGCGACGATGAAGTCCTGGTTGGCATAACCCGCGGCGGGGAGCAGCAACAGGAGACGCGGCATGGTTAGAAGCTGGCGAGTTGGGTTTCGGTCGGCTCGGCGCAGCAGTACCAGGGCTCGGAATGATGCGCGATGGTCTCGCCGAATTGCGCGGGATCGAGCGGCGGCGGCGTCTCGGCCAGCGCGGCATGGGTGCGTGTCCAGATTCCGGCGAACACGTCGGCACGCGGCAATCCCTTTTTCTCGGCATCCATCACCCAGGCCATGATCTCGCTTTGCAACGCATCGACGCGCGGGTCGTCCGCCTGCCACGGATAGCCCAGCATGGCCTCGTCGAAGGCGCCGACCTGTGCGGCAAAATCGGACAAGTGCAGAAGGTGCGATCCCTGTGGCACCAGCAGGCGGATCGCCAGCTGTACCGGCGGCACGGCTTCGACCAGATGCAGCCGCAGCAGGGTGGCGAGCAGCGCGCGATAGCCTGCCAGCGTGGTCCACGGCGTGAACGGCACGAAGGTGGGGGCCAGCGCGATACCGAGCATGCGGCAGTGCGCCAGCGCCGCTTCGAAATCGGCGCGGGTGTGGCCCTTGGCGAGGCGATCAAGAATCGCGTCGTCGACCGATTCGACCGCGGTGACGACGAACAGCAGGCCGCATTGCCTGAGGCGCGGCAGCAGGTCGGCGTGATTCAGCAGGTGCTCGACCTTGATCGTGGCATCCCAGCTCAAGTCGGGGAATTGCGCATGCAAGGCCTCGGCCACTTTCAACGCATGCGTCGGCCCATTGAGAAAATCGGGATCGCCAAAACTGATGTGCTGCGCACCCACTTCGACCTGCTGCGCGATGTCGGCCATCACCGTCTCCACCGGGACGATGCGGAATTTCCCTTCGTACACCGGCACCACCGGACAGTGGCGGCACAGATGTTTGCAACCGCGGCTCGCTTCGGCGAAGCCGGTGATTTTTTGCGTGCCGTCGGCCAGGATCAGTTTGGCGTAGCGCTGCAGATCGGGCAGGCCGCGTCGTTCAGGCAGCAGGAACGTGATCTTGTCGCGCCGCACCAGAATGTCGGCCGGCGCAATCCCCGTTCGTACCCAGTCCAGCAGATCGGGCTCGGACTCGCCGCCGAAAACCGCGTCCACGCCCAGTGTTTTCAGCCATGCGGCGTTGACCGGCGCATACAGGCCGAACGCGGCGATGCGCGCACGCGGAGCAAGCGAGCGGATTTTCGGCAGCGCCGCAGCCGCAATCCGCGTGGCGGTATGCATGCCGAGGTAAATCGCCACATATTCGGCATCCGCAAAAGTGACAGGGTCGAGTTTTTGCTGCGACAGGTCGACGCAGGCGGCAGCAATGTGTTCGCGCGCGAACCATGCGGCAGGCTGCGCCAGATTGAACGGCTGGCGACCCAGTTCGTACGGGCTCACCAAAACAACACGCGCCCCGGAAGGCGCGCGTGTGGGTGCCGTACAGGAACTGCCCATGACGGCTACTTGGCCTTGGGGCGCTGCTCGAACATCTTGGCGATCCCGGGATCGCGCGAGGCGCCGGCGGCATCCATGCGCTTGAGATACTCGTCCCACAACGCAGCTTGGTTGATGCCCAGATCGTAGAGATATTCCCAGGAATAAATCCCGGTGTCGTGGCCGTCGGAGAAGAAGAAGTTGATGCCGTACAAACCTACGGGTTCGGCGGCATTGATCAGGACTTCACGTTTGCCGACCTGCAGCACCTCCTGCCCGGGGCCATGGCCGCGCACTTCGGCGGACGGCGAATAGACCCGCAGAAATTCGAACGGCAATTCGAAACGGGCGCCGTCGGTGAAGGCGATTTCCAGCTTGCGCGAAGCCTGGTGCAACTTGATGTCGGTCGGGGTGGGATGGGCCATGTTGTAACACTCGAAATTGAACGCCAGCGCGAAGTTTAAACCCGTCGTGCGAAGTTTAAACCCTTGAGGGACAAGGGGCTGAAGCCGATGAGGGATCGGGGAAACTGGCGCGCCCGGCGCGATTCGAACGCACGACCCCTGCCTTCGGAGGGCAGTACTCTATCCAGCTGAGCTACGGGCGCTAGGAGCCGCGAAGCATAGCCTTTTTGCCACGTTGCGTCTATCCGCCGGGCGCAACGCCCTTTCCTGTCGGGGTGGCTTTCCTTATAATCGCCGCTTTCGATGCCACCCCCCAAGGAACCTTTCATGGCCGATTCGCACGCCAAGATGACTCAAGCCACCCCGCAGGAGATCATCATTTCCGTTCTTGCCGGATTGTTCGCGCCCCTGCTGGCGATTTTCCTGATCGTCATGCTGGTGCTCAGCATTCAGGACAAACATCTGCCCGACACCACCAGCGAAGCCGCCCAGAAAGCAACGCTCGACCGCATCAAGCCTTTCGCCCATCTGGTCGCGCTCGACGCCAATGCGCCCAAGGTCGAGAAGTCCGGCCAGGAAGTCTTCGAGGCCGTGTGTACCACGTGCCACACGCCCGGCGCACTGGGCGCGCCCAAGTTCGGCAACAAGGGCGACTGGGGGCCGCGTATCAGCCAGGGCTATGAGACCTTGATCAAGCATGCCCTCGAAGGCATTCGCCAGATGCCGCCGCGTGGTGGCGACGGCGACTTGTCCGATACCGAAGTGGCTCGCGCAGTGGCCTACATGGCCGATGCAGCCGGCGCCAAATTCAAGGCACCGGAAGCGGCGGCACCGGCCGCACCCGCGGCCGCCGCGGCGTCGGCCGCCAAACCCGACCCGTCCAAGGGCAAGGCCGTCTACGAGGCCAATTGCGCCGTCTGCCATGCCACCGGCGTGGCCGGCGCCCCCAAGATGGGCGACAAGGCGGCCTGGGGACCGCGCGTAAGCCAGGGTTATGCGACGCTCTACAGCCATGCGCTGAACGGCATTCGCGGCATGCCGGCCAAAGGCGGCAACGCCGGCTTGTCGGAAGCCGATCTCGCCAACGCGGTCGGCTTCCTCATGACCCAGGGAGGCGGCAAGCTGTAAACCGGAATTGCGCGAACGGGCGTCGCCCAAACGCGCATTGGGAGACGAGGAGCCCGCGGCCATGAAATACGTCACGTTGCTGACCATGCTGGCTCCCTTGTCGCTCGCAGCCTGCGATCAATCCGCCATGCCCCCGGCGGGAATGGGCATGGCGCCCACTCCGATGCAGACCGGGCCCCACGCCATGCGCCCGCCTGAATTGCCCACCGATTCCGCACAACCCGCTCCGACCGCCGTCCCCAGCAGCGACGGCTCTCCTGCCATCCAGTCCGACCTCGCTCATGGCCTGCAGGTCTATCGCCAGACCTGCGCCTTCTGCCATGACAAGGGCATCGCGGGCGCACCGATCATCGGTGAAGCCAGCGACTGGCGTCCTCGCCTGGCCCAGGGCATGACCGCCCTCTACGCTTCGGCCCTGCAGGGCAGGAACGCCATGCCGGCCAAGGGTGGCAATCCGTCGCTGGCGGATGCCGACGTCCGGGCGGCGGTCGATTATCTCGCCGGGCAGGTACGGTAATGGCTCATCTGCCACGCGTCTGCCCCCAGTGCGGAAGCGACAAGATTCGCAGCGGCTCGCTGCATGCCCATGACGGGATCCGTCACCTGTTGCTGCACACCCCGCTGCGCTGCCGCGACTGCCGCCATCGCTTCTGGACGTTCAATCCCCTGAAGCCGGTGCTGTTGCTGACAACCCTCGGTGCACTGGTTGGTGTCACAGCCTGGTTTGCCATCGACCCGAGCGACACCATGACTGCCGCACAGGAACCCATCAGCGTGCCCCACGCCCGAGCCGAGAAAGGCGATGCCGAGGCCCAGTTGCAATTGGCCATGCGCTATGCCGAGGGCGATGGCGTGATCCAGAACGACAAGGAAGCGGCCCACTGGTTTGCCCTGGCCGCCCAGCAAGGTCTGCCCGAAGCGCAGTATCGTTACGGCCTCGCCTTGCTGAAGGGGCGCGGGGTCGTGCAGGATTACCGCGCAGCCTTCAGCTGGATCGAAAAACCCGCGAAAAGCGGCTACGCCAAGGCGCAGTACAGCCTGGGCGAACTCTACCGCTATGGAACCGGCACGGCGATCGACAAGGCACGCGCCTATCTCTGGTTCAATCTCGCCGCGGCGCAAGGGATCGAGGCCGCCGCCAAGGCGCGCGACAGCCTGGTATGGCAGTTGAAACCCGAACAGATCACCGCGATGCAGGAAGAGGCCCGGCGCATGAGCCCGACGCCCTCGTCGCCCTCGTCGCCCTCGTCGCCCTCGTCGCCCGCTTCGGCGCGCCCGGCGCAAGCGCCCGCAGCGGCACCGGCCCCCGCCACGCCCTGAACGAGGGCGCGCCCGACTTGACTTCCGTTTTACGGATGGGCGTGCTCGCCGTCCTGGTCCGCGGCCACATCCAGCGGCCACAATCGATGGGCGTCCAGCTTCAATCGGGCATCTGCCGCCAACGCAGCGAACTGCGCCTGCTGGGCGTTCAACTGGCCTTCCAGCGCCAGCCGGCGGTTGAGTAGCACCTGATCCAGAC
>Ga0066256_1002468_pt1 | contig 20378 bp, 9 predicted proteins | sample ThiBio_1000_biof_FD_87107 | JGI IMG/M metagenome (GOLD analysis project Ga0066256, IMG submission 87107) | Wastewater bioreactor microbial communities from Cape Town, South Africa - Thiocy_expt_1000_biof (version 2) | ecosystem: Engineered > Bioreactor > Thiocyanate-remediating >... | reverse complement strand
GGGGGAGGTGGCTGGGTGGGACAACGATGGGGTGAGAGATGGGGGAGGGAGAGAGGAGGAGGAGAGAGGTGCTGGACGAGGAGGAAAGGTGGGGAACGAGGACGATGAGGGGCAGGGGGGCAGGAGGCAGCAAGCCACAGACAGGGGGGAAAGAGAGGCAGGGGGGAGGGGGAGGTGGCTGCGTGCCTCCGGTGTCGTGAGGGCGGCTAAAGGCAAAAGAGACGAGCAGTCGCTGCCGTTCGCTGCCACTGCACCTGACATACTGGTCCATCTACAAACGATCCACAACCTACATTGTAATCCCTCGCCACCATCACCCACTCCCACCTCCCACCCAACCTGCAGTCTACACCTACCTGGGTGTGGTGGTGGGCGGCCTGGCGGTGACCAAGATCGCCGTTATGTGGCAGCAGTCCAAGTGGACGCCGCCGAAGTAATCGGCTGACCCACGTCCAGACGACGGCTGACACGCTGACGCTGACGCGGTCGCCGACGCGGCGGGCGGCGGGCGTGGCAGGGGGGGGGGGGGTGGGCCATCCGCATCCGCTTTCCTGCCATGCAGGCTGCCCGCCACCCACGGCGGCGCCGCGGTCGGCGCGCGCGCCCCGTCGCAGTAGGCTGCGCGCATCGCCACCGCGGCGGCTGCGCGTACCTCACCGGCGGTGGCACGCGCGATGATTGAAATACACACTACTGTGCCGCCGCTGTGTGACACGCACGTATCGGTGCACCCGGGCGTTCAAACTGTGTGATACGGCACTTGTTACTAACTACTACTAAAGGGCAGGCACCTCACACTCCTGCATTGCGTGCATGCACGCACGCACACACACACACCCACACATACTCAGACATGGCACCCCCTCGCGACACTAATAGGTACGCACGCTACGGCGGCCAGCAGCGCACCGGCGCCCCACCGCCCTAATGGCGGCGGGGCGGCACGGGGGCCGACAGTCAAGTCAAACTGGGTTACGATGGCAGGGCGGCCAGGGCGGCGCGGCGCAGCTCCACGATGGTGCCCAGCACGGCGGCGCGCAGCTCGGGGTCGCGGAAGGCGTCGGGCGGCGGGGCGGCGAGGGCGGCAAACAGGGCACTGCCTAGCGCAGTGCATGCGTCGCCGCTCGCGCCCGTGGCGCCCACCTCCACATTCACCACGTGCGCCAGCACGGCGGGCAGGTCCATACCGGCGGGCGCGTGGGCGGCACAGTGCACGACGAGGGAGAGCAGGAGGGCGGCGCCGTCTGTCGCCACCAGCAGCAGCTGCGCGTCCGTCTCCACCACGTACGGCGCATACGCCACCGCAAACGGCGCCTTCACCAGCTGGTCCATCGCCACGCCCAGCACGGCGGGCAGCGCGCCTGGCGCCACCGGCGACGGCGTGCCCTGCGACGCATACGTGCCCAGCGCCACCGCCGCGGCACCCGCGCCTGCGACCGCACCCGCCGGCACACCGCTTGATGGTGCAGGCGCACCGCGTCCGCCGGCGCCACTGCCGGCTGCCAGGGAGTTGAGGCTGGGGAGGGGCGGCAGGGGGGTGACGGGCAGCCACTGGCGCACCAGCGCGGTGAAGATGGACAGGATGGTGCGCGCGATGGTGAGCTCCGTGACGGTGCTCATGATGCCCGTCACGGCGCGCACCACGTCGGGCAGCAGCTCCAGGGTGGGCGGCGCCAGGAACACGTCTGCCGCAGTGCCTGACACCACCACCGCCTGCAGCAGCGCCACAAACGCCTTCTGCAGGTCTGCGCGCGCACGCGTGTCCTCGTCGTGCACCGCGGTCAGACCACCGCCCGCCCGCCCTGCCGCCGCCGGCCGGCCCCCAAACCGGTGCGGCCCCGCGCCGGCGGCGGCGGGCGCCTCAAAGATGGGTACCGCGGCGCGCAGGCTGCCGGCGGTGGCGCCGGCGGCGGGGAGGCGGAGGGGCGGCGGCGGCGGCATGACGGCAAACACGCGCTCAAACACGGCGGCGAGGTGCGCCGCCAGGAAGGGCGCCACGGCGTCCTTGAACCGCGCCACCAGCGACGCCAGCAGGGTCAGGGTGGGCGCCAGGTCGTCCGCGGTGCCTGCTGCCATGAGCGCGGGCATGAGGTCATGAAGGCGCGGCAGGGCGCGCGCGCCCAGGCTCTCAAAGCACCGGTGCAGCAGGAAGACTGCGCGGCTGCGCACCTCCGTGTGCTGCGGCAGCGCCGCCAGCGCGCGCTCCGCCGCACCCAGCGCCGACTCCATCAGCGCGCCCAGCGCCTCGTTGTCGCCCGCCACGCCCACGCCCTTGATGGCATACCCGATGGCGTTCAGCACGTTCCACAGCCAGCTGCCCACGCTCGTCATCACGTCCGGCGTCCAGGACGACACATCCAGCGGCCCGCCGCCCGCCGCCCCGCCGCCCACCCACGCCAGGCCGTCCTCCACCTGCCGCACCAGCGGGCTGATGGCAGCGCTGGCGTAGCTGATGCGGCGGTCCAGCGACATCCAGGGCGCAGACACCAGCAGGCCCACCATCTCAAAGATGTACTGCTGGTCCGTGCCACCCAGCCCGGACGACCCATGCGTGCCCGCTTCCACCATAAACGCGCCGCGCCCGCCACCACCGCCGCCACCGCCAGCTCCGCCGGCGCCACGCCCACCCGGCATGGTGAAGGGGATCTCCAGGAAGTCGGCGATGCCCGCCAGCAGCGGGTCGGTGTACGCCTCCAGCGACACGGTGGGGATCTCGCGCAGGATGGTCTTCACGGTGCGCAGCAGCAGGTTAGCAACGCGGGAGCGCACCTGCGGCTTGGGGTGGCGCAGGCCGGTGGGCAGCGCGGCGCTGCCCACCATGTCCTCAAACAGCGACGGCAGGATGTCAGGCCGGCACGCCACCACGGCGGGCGCGTACCGCCCCACCAGCTCGTAATACTGCAGCAGGGTGAGGACGGCAGGCGCGTGGTGCGCCGGGATGCCGCGCGTGAACACGGTAACCAGCAGCGGCGACAGCGGGCTGGTGCCGGCGCGTAGCGCGGCGGGCGTGTTAGACACGGCGTCGCCGTACCAGTACAGCAGGCCACACACCGCCTCGGCCACGTTCCACTCTGCCGCCTGCAGCGCCTCTAGCCGCTCCGGCGTCAGTACAGAGCCGGTGAGGTACGCCAGCACGGCGTCGGGCGCGGCGCGCAGGAGGGTGACGTACGTGCGGCGCAGCGCGTCGCGCAGCTCGCGCACCGCCGCCGCCTCCCCCAGCTCGCCGTCCCCGTCACCCTCCTCGTCGCCGTCGTCGTCGGGCGGCGGCGGCGGCTCGTAGTCTCGCGGGTACGTGTACCGCGCGGGTAGCAGGTCCAACAGGAGGGGCACAAACTCGGTCATGGAGAGGCCAGCGGGGCGGCCGGGGAAGCGGGAGCCGTCCTCTCCGCCGCCGTCGCCGCCGCCGCCCCACGGCGCCACACCCGCCACCGCGGCGGCGGCACTGCCTAGTGCGCGCCCGCTGCCGCTGCCAGCGCGCGACCGCGTACCGCCGCCGCCCGCCGGCCCACTACCCGATCCAGCCGGCGCGCCCGCCCGCCGGCGAGCCGCCGCACCGCCGACGCGGCTAAAAGGGTCGCCGTCGCCGGAGCTGCTGTACAGCAGCGGCGGCACGGCAAGGCCAATGCCCGACGCGCCGGCGAGGGCGGGCGAGGAGGGCAAGGTAATGGGCCCGGCAGAAGCGCCGGCGGTGGCACGCGTCTCGCGCACAAACAAGGCGGCCACGTCACCTAGCAGCGGCGCCAGCCGCACGCCCAGACTGGCACCCTGCTCTGCTACCAGGCGTGCCGCCAGCGGAATGACAGCGCGCAGCGCGCCTACCGTCCAGGCGCACGCATCCGGGTGCGCGGCAGGCGATAGCGCCTCACCGCCCACCAGCAGCGCATGGCCCGCCGCCGCCACCAGGTCGCCAAACGGCGTGCGGAAGTCGGTGCGGTTGTCCATCAGGATCTCCACTGCAGCGGCGGTGTCCGCCTCGCCTGGCACACTGGTATCCACGCCGCCGTCGTCGTCACCACCACTACCTACCAACAGCCCCGCGCGCTCCGGCTCCGCTACCGCCGTCAGCAGCGCGTCCAGGCCCAGCATGTTCACCATCGCCAGCCGCGACACGTCGTCCATGCCTTTGCGCAGCAGCTCCACCAGCACGCGCGCGGAGGCGGCACGAATAATGACGCGCGGGTGCAGGAGGTAGGCATGTAGGAGGCCGCGCGTGCGGTCGTTCAACACGAGGGCGGCGTCAATCCACGACACATACTGCGCCAGGACGGCAAGCGCCAGCGCTGCCAGCGCCGGTCGGCTGTCCACGTACCCCTCCGCCACTGACGTCCACGCCTCCACCAGACTGGCCACCGCACCGCTGTCACGCATGGCGTCCTTCACCGCCGTGTTGGCGGCCTGCTCCTCCGCCGGCCGCGCCGCGTGCTGCTCCACCACCTCCTGCTCAATGGCGGCGCACAGGCGCAGCAGGAGGTCAAGCGGTGCGGCGGCGCCCGACAACGCCGCCATGATGTCAGCAAACGCGCCCGGCCACACCGCCGGGAAGTCAGCCTTCACCACCAGGCCCAGCACCACCGCCAGCCGCGTGCGCACGTACGACGGCTCGTCAAAGAGTGCGTCGCCGCGCGACGCCGCCCACTCCAGCAGTGCCGACCGCATGCCCACACGCTGCGCCTCGTCCGTTCCCGCGTACCGGCCGCCCGACACGTAGCTCTCCAGTGCCTGCAGCGCGCAGAACTTGGCGCGCGGCTGGCGCGTCGCCAGGAACAGCGCCACACACACGGACGGCGTGTCCGCCATATCCGCCAGCTCCTCCATCAGCGCCTTGGCTGCCAGGTAGCTTGCCAGCGCCGCCGCCGCCGCGCTACCCGGCGGCGGCGGCGGGGCGCCCGCGCCGCCCACGCCAGGCGGCGGGTTCATGGACGCCCATGCCGCCGCCTCAAACGCCTCCACCGACAGGCTGCGCCCATCCACCAGCGCCACCGCCATCGTGGCGCCCACTTGTTGGTTGGCTGGTTGCTTGCTTTGGGTGGCTGGCAATGGCTAGCTGAATGTGCAGCTACGCCTACGCCATGTACTGTCGTGTGCAGGGTGTGGAAGGCCTGCCGAGAGCGAGAGCGCAGTAAGACTGGGGCAGCAGCTGCCACGAGCAGCGTGGTGTCAAGTCGACGAAAGGGATACGAGGTTGCTAGACGGCGGGTGTGGTGGGGGACAGGCGAGATAGCACTCGTCGCTGCAGGTCCAGTCGGGGTGGTATGGGGCACTAGTGCTACGTGCTACAAGTAGGTAGCTAGCAGCAGCAAGTAAGCGAGCAAGGCGGCAGCAGTAGCAAGGCAGCACACAAACAGGGTAGCAGCAGCAGCAGCAATAGAAGAGTACTGAGTAGGAGTAGTGGAGTAGGGGAGAGTAATGAGTAGGAGTAGAGAGGAGAGGAGTAGGAGTGGAGAGAGGAGGAGGAGAGAGCCGCCCCACCAACGTCGCTGCCGTGACTGCACCACTGCAACCACGCGTGCAAACGAGGAGACTCAAAGTGCGGCAAGCGAGGTACGGTACCGGGAATGGTGTCAGCTGTATACTACTGCACGCCGCCCCCATGCTGCCACGAAATTTGATCGGGATGCCACCCCTCCTGGTCAGCCTGATGGGCTACTAACTTACTGAAAGTGGCGACAAGAGAGAAATGTCGAGTGCGCCACGCAGCGACGGCGCGAGCCAGTCAGTAAGCCTATCAACACGCCACGCGGCATTACCATCGTAGTTAGAGGGTAACCACACGTGCGGGGTGGTCGAAATTGTGCGGCGCGCCTGCATATTTTGACTGTAAAGTTGAGTGGAAAAAATCTTTGCGGAAGCCGGAAGGTCTTGGGGTAGCAGGCAGGGGAGAGAAGGGTGGTTGACTACCCACAGTTCCGCAACGTGGAAGTAGTATTGCGCGCGCCGCTGCTGCAAAAAACTAGCGAAAAGTGTCGCTGTGTGGGTCATTGAGTTGGACCGCCGCTCCAATCCACCGTACCTGGTGCCTGTATTAATTGCCGCACCGGCATTTCGCGAGGGAGCATATTAGTAGAAGGAGGGGCTAGACGCGGGAGAGTGTCACTCGCACCTGTGTATAATCATCGGTCGATAATCGGTATTATTAAGCCATCATCGCCTGGCCAGCTAAGCAGTAAGAGATGGCGGCGACGGTGTCGTTTGGCGTGCGCACGCCGCTACGGCAGGTGCGCGTGACGCTGCCGGGCAGTGCAAACGTGGCAGCGGCGGTGGCGGCGGTGGCGGCTGACCTGGGGGTGCCGCCTGCCGGCATTACGCTGGCGCCGGGGCCCACCGCGCCGCCGTTCCCACCCACTGCCCTGCTGTCCGCCATTGGCGTTGCTGGCCGGCTGGTGCATGCAAACGTGCCGCGCGCAGAGGCGCTGGTGCGCGAGGCGTACCCCACGCCGCCGCCTGCTGCTGACGCGACGCCGACATCGCCCGCTGCTGCTGCGGGTGGCGCCGGCGGTGGCGGCGGCGGTGGTGGTGGTGGGGCGGCGGGAGGCGCGGCGGCAGCGGCAGCGGCGGCAGCAGCAACAGTGAAAGCGGAGGCGGCACCAGCATCGCCGCGGCCGGCCCGCGTGTTGACGGCGCGGTGCGCGCACGGGCCGCACGGCGCATGCCAGTACTGCGCCGGCGCGACGGACGAGGAGCTGCGGGCGGCCAAGGCGGGCCCGCTGAATAAGACAGATGTGGCGCGGCACGCGGCGGTGTCGGCGGCGGCGGCGGCGGGCGGGGAGATGACGGGTGACATTGAGTGGCTGTGCCGGCACTGGCCGGACCAGATGTGTGTGAACTGCGCGCCGCTGCACAAGGGCGAGGAGGTGAAGCTGGAGATGCTGTGCAACCACGCGCCGGGCGCGCGGTGCATCAACTGCCTGCCGCCCGACACGCTGGTGAGCGGGCGCAAGTACCTGACGTACGACGAGTTCCGGGAGCGCGCGCGCGACAAGTGCTCGCACTCTTTTGCCGCCACCTGCGTCAACTGCGCGCCGCCCTCTGACGTGTCGTACAAGCTGAAGCTGGGGTGCGCGCGGCACAAGCCGTGGCCGGGCGGCATCTGCCTGGAGTGCGCGCCCGCCACGGTGGACCTGACGCCGCAGGAGTACCGCCACATTGACTACATCATGGTGAACGCCACCGACGACGTGGCGGCGTTTGTGGGCGACGTGTCGTCCAACGCCAGCGTGCGCATGCAGCGCGCCGCCGTCATGTACGGCCGCTACGCGCCCGACCCCGCGTACCGGCACGGCCAGCGCGCGGTGGTGGACGCGCTGTACGAGCCGCCGCAGGCGTGGGACGGCGAGACGGGGGCGGTGCACCTGGAGGCGGACCCCGCGGCGGAGGCGGCGGACCGCGTGGCTGCCGCGCTGGGCCTCACCGCCGTGGGCTGGATGTTCAGCCGCGAGGTGCGCACCACCACCATGGGCGTCACGCTGCTGCCGCACGAGCTGTACGCCATGGCGGCGCAGCAGCTGGCGCACAGCCCGCGGCCGGACGGCCGGTCGGGCAGCCAGTGGGTGTCGCTCACCGTGTTCAAGAGCGCGGCGGGGTGGGAGCTGCAGGGCTACCAGGCCACCGACCAGCTCATGGCCATGGTGCGTGACAACGTGCTGTCGGTGCCGCGCCCGCGCGACACCAAGTTCATGCGCCGGCCGGTGGCGCGCGACGTGCCCGGCGAGATGCCGGTGCCCGACATCCTGTACAAGGACACGGTGCGCGGTGCGCACCGCGTGGACGCCTTTGACCCCGACATTACGTTTGTGACCATTGAGTCGGGTGCCGCCGCCAGCACGCCCTCCACCGCCGCGCCCGGCTCCGAGGTGGCAGTCGCGATGGCCAAGTCGCGCCCCATCCTCAAGTATGGCAAGGGCTTCCCGCACGCCAACCACGAGATGTTTGGTGACAAGCAGTCGCCCGCCGCCCTGGCGCGCTACATGCGCGAGCACGCACGCGAGCCGCTGGAGGCCGCCCTCGCCAACTTCCACGTCCTCGTGTACCTGGCGCGCGCGCTGGACGTTGACACCGCCGTCGCCGCCGCCTCCGCCATTGCCGCCGGCACGCCCATCCCCGACGGCGTGTCTGCCCTCGTTGCCGCCATCACCGGCACCTAGGCTTATGCACACACCGTTCAAACGCGCGCACCGTGACATCACAAGTTGAAAACAGTTTGTGGGCGAAATAAAATAAAGCATTGATTGTTGCTGGACACACGCAACCGTAGCACGTTTCATGTTGTTTTTTCGCTTGCCGGCGTTGCCATTTCGGTTGGGTATCTTGCGGGTGTCGCCCTGCCGCGACTCGGGTACACCTCGAGTGACCGTCCCAACGCCTCAACGCCCTAACGCCACAAGGCAGAAAATAATTACGGCATTTCATTACAAAAAGCTACCACTTGCCCAAATCACCCCATGGCAGCGCGGTGCCGTCGCTCTGCCGTGGTGGTGTCGATTGCGCTTGTCGTGCTGGTAGGTGCACTGCTGGTGTCGCACCGCCCTGCCGCCGCTGTCCTGGTAGCCATCCGCAAGGACGGCGACACCGTGCTGCCGCGCGCACAGGACGCCAAGAGACCGACTGCCGCGGTGCTGCCACCAATACTGTCGCAGCAGCCGCTGACGCCACCGCAGCAGCAGCCGCAGCAGCCGCAGCCGCAAGCAGAAGAGGAGGACCGCAACCCGGCGACCAACACCCACCGTGCTGAGGCGTACATTAACTTTAATGCGGCGACGCGGCGCGTGCAGCGGCCATGGCACGAGTTTAAGCGCGTGTGGCTGCATGTGGGCAGCCATGCGGACCCCCTCATTAGCGTGGACCCCGACACCGTGACCATCGCGGTGGAGCCGGACGCCTTCGTGGCCGCCAGCATCCCGCCGCACCCACAGCTGCACGTGCTCATTGCGGCGGTGGGCAACGTCTCTGCCGTGGCGCCCTTCCCTGTGTACAACAAGGGCCTGTCATCCAGCCTGGGCACTGCCACGCCGCGCATGGTGGACGTGTTCACCAACGAAGGCGGCGGCAGGGCGGTGCCGGACGCCTCCTTCCTGGTGCCCGTCCTGCCGCTCGCCGACCTGCTGCGGTATGTGGAGCACACCGTGCGCCTGCCGGTGCAGCTTATGCTGACGGACATGCAGGGCATGGACTTCTCCGCCGTCACCTCCGCTGCGGCCGCCGTGCCCGCCCTCTTTAGCGCCATTCAGAACCTGATCACGGAGGCGTCGTGCGGCCGCCTGTCGCCCTCCTACACCGGGCTGCACAACCACGTGGACTACGACTGGATCCCGTTCATGCGCGCCCACGGTGGCTACTACATCAAGCCGCACCGCGCCGTCGGCTCCTCCGGCCACCCGCAGCTCATGTGCACCTACATTGGTGAGTCAGACCTGTACTGGCAGGCCGTCACCGCGCCCGTCGGCCTGGCAGACCTGCGCCGCGTCAGCCGCAACGGCACCGTAGAGCCCATCGTGTTCGGCGACGGCCCGCTGCTGAACATGGCCACCACCATCTTCCCAGATGCGGGCCCACGCCCGTGACGCCCGCTCTAGCGGCTAGCCCGCCACGATTGATTGAACTGTTGCCTGTTTGTTGCCTGTTTGTTGCCAGCCTGGTTGCGCGTGTTTGGATACGCGGCGGCAAGATATGACGGCGGGGGTGACGGTCCCTACTACTTACTCGGATAAGTTACTCCCCCATCATGCCATGCAATCACCTTGCGACAGGGACGTCAAAATCACAAATAAACACGCTGCATCCATTACCTTGTATGTATTGCTAGTTGTCATCGGGGTAGTTATTGCGGCGACGGGGCAGAAAGCCAAACCCCAACCATGGCTGCAGCAGCAGCGGCGGCAGCAGCGACGGCAGCTGCGACGACGGCGGCGACGACAGTGGTACCGGTAGGAGGAGGGTACGATGACGCACCGCTGAGGCTGGCGCCGCCGGGGGCGCTAGCAGGCGTGCTGCATGCCGCGCTGGCGACGGCACGGGACATGTGGGTACCGGCGGTGAGCGGACGGGATGCTGCGACGGGCGCGGCGCTGATTGGTCGCGTGTCGGCGCGCGGCCTGACGCCAGAGCGGTTCATGCGCGAGTACGTGGCGCGCAATATACCCGTCATCATCACGGACGCACTGGAGGCGTGGCCTGCCACCAAGCTGTGGAGCCCCGAGTTCCTGCGGGAGCACTACGGCGACACGCCCGTTACCATCAACACGACGCCTGACGGGTGGGGCGACGCTCTGCTGCCTCCGCATGCCGCCGCGCCCTTGTTGCCACCCGTAGAAGAAGCGCCCTCCGCTACCGCTGCTGCATCATCTGCACCCGCTAGTTCAGTTATGATTACGCCGGCAGACCGCGACCGACCGTGGTTTGTGATGCCACACGAGGTTGTGACAACGCTGGGTGACGTGCTGACGTCGTTGCAGGGCGCGGCGCGCGACGGTGATCCACGCGGGACCGTGGCACCACATGCCACGGACGCGACAGCAGGTGCCATCCCGTACCTGTCGTTCCAGAATGACAACCTACGCCGGCAGATCCCTGCGCTGGCACGGCACCTTGGCCCGCTGTCGTTCTCGCCGTGGGGGCCGCCGTCCGTGGACGCCCTGAACCTGTGGATTGGGGATGGCCGCTCCACCAGCTCGCTGCACAAGGACCCGTACGACAATCTGTACGCCGTCGTGCGCGGCACCAAGCTTTTTTACTTGTACCCGCCCCCGGACGTGCTGTGGCTGTACGAGCGCTCCTACCCGGTGGCGCGCTATGTGCGCCATCACGCCGCCGGCTGCCCTGCCGCCGCCGCCGTCGCTGCCGCTTGCACACCGCACTGCACGTGGTCACTCGCCCCGCAGGCTGCTGGCGGCGGGGACGGCGGCAGTGGCAGCGGCAACATGGCGCGCACTCGGTGGCTGACCGTGAACCCACAGGCTGCACCCGCAGCACATGGCGACGACCTGCCACTGGCCTCTCGCGCCACGCCGTACTGCGCCGCAGTGGCGGCTGGTGAGGTGCTGTTCCTGCCTGCCCTGTGGCACCACCAGGTGGCGCAGGTGGGGTTGACAATCGCCGTCAACTGGTGGCATGACATGGACTACACGGGCCCTGGGTGGGCGTACTACAACGTGTGCCGCACCTTGTCGCGCTTTACCACGCGGGGCGCGCATGATGACGACGCGGGCGACGACGCGGCACTTGCGGCAGCCACACTGGTTGACACTTGAAGCGCGCAACCCACAAACACGCACATGCACGCACACACACTCACACCCACGCACACACAGCCAGTAAATGGAAGCAAGTAGCCGAATCTGTGGCCTGGCAGCCCTATTAATAAAAAAAAATTGCGGCGTCCTACGACTCGGTGTCCGTGTCCTCGTCGTCGCCCTTCTCGTCCTTGGGCAGGAAGGAGGCTGCCGACACGAGGGTGCCGTCCTCCACGCCTGCGGCGGCGGCAAGCGCCTCCGCCGCCTCCGCGTCCTCCGCCGATTCCGTAAAAGCAGAGGCCAGGATGTCTGCGTTGCTGGCGCGCGGCATCGGCGACGGCGCAGGCGCGGGTGCAGGTGCAGGCGCGGGCACGATGTGCGCAGCCGGTGATGGCGCACGCGCCGGCGCGGGCGAGGCGCTGCGCGTCAACCCTTCTGGCAGGCGCGACGGCCCAGAGCACCCGGTGCTATCATCGTCATCAAACTGCACCACCGGCGGCCGGCCGTCGTCGGCGTCGCTGGCTCCCAAGCCCGTGCCACCACCGCCGTCGCCGCCGCCTGCTGCCGCCGTCGCTGCCGCTGCTGCTGCCGCGCTGCCGTCGACGGCAGGCGCAGAGGAGGTGCGACGCACGGGCATCACCACCGGCACCGCCGCCAGCGGCACGCCGGTGAGCGGGTCCACCGCCGGGCGCGCAGGCTCTGGCAGCGGCGACAGCGCCGCCACCGACCCCTCACCGCGGTCACTGCTACCGCCGCCACTTCCCCCACTGCCGCCACCACCACTGCCGCCGGCAGCGGCCTCGTCGCTGCCAGGCGCGCGCACCATGGCGTCTAGCACGCGCGCGTGGTCGTAGCCGCCCGGCGCGTAGCGCTCCAGGCGGGACACGGAGGGCAGGAGGGAGGGGAACGGCGACCAGCGCAGCCACCAGTCCGCCCACACCTCCACCGAGCGCAGGCAGGCGGAGGGGTGCGGCAGGAGGACGTCGCCGCGCGTGGGGTCGTAGCCGGGGTTGAGGAGGGCGGGCACGCGGGCGGGTGACAGCATGTAGCCCCACAGGCTGAAGGTGCGGGCGGGCAGGCGCGCCTCCATGCGCTCGCGCTCGCAGTTGAACAGGAAGTCGCCGAAGCGGCAGGAGTAGGCGTGGTGCGCGAGGAGGAGGAGGGCGCGCGCGTTGAACTCAAACGCCACCGGGAACTGGCGCACCAGCTGGTACACGGCGTCCAGCCACTGCACAAAGATGGGCGAGATGTCGGTGTCGTCGGCGTTGGAGGAGGCGTGGCCGTTGCGCTGCGAGAACTTGAAGCCAAACGACGCCCACTCCTTCGTCACCAGGCTGGCAAAGCCGCGCAGCGTGCGGTAGTAGGGGTCCAGCAGCAGCTGCACGAGGCCGCACACCTGCGCCGTGCGGTCCCACCCGTCGCTGCAGTGCACCACCACCGACTGGCCGCGCCGGTGCATGCACTCTGCCACAAACAGGGCGCCCGACAGCACGGTGCGCACGTTGTACAGCCAGCCGGCGTCCGACAGCTGCGCCGTCCAGTTGATGTCGGAGGTGGCGGCGGAGAGCGCCAGCGCCTCCATCTTCTTGTAGCAGTCGCGCACCGCGTGGATGTTGTGGATGCCCAGGAACTCCAGCTGCGCAAAGGCGTACGACTCGTAGCCCCACCCGTTCACCTTGTTGGCCATCGCGTTGGCGCGCGGGCGGCAGTCCGCCACCAGCAGCGGCGCGGCGGGGGCGCGCACAAACAGGTTGGCGTCGCGGATGAGGTTGAGCAGCAGCTCATCCTCGCGGCACGTGTTGTTGGTCATGCCCACGTGCGGCTGGCTGCACCGCCACAGCGTCGTCTTGTTCACGGGGTGCATCCACGTCAGCGCCGGCACGCGCGCCTTGGAGCGGAAGCCGCCCACCGCCACCATGGCGGCGTCCGACATGCGCTCCGGGAACACGAGGACGGAGGGGTAGGTGGGACAGAAGGCGTACTCACGGTTGGCGTCCGACACGCGCCACAGCGCCTCCCCCGTGCGCGGGTGCCGCGCCGCCAGCACGCCCAGCCGCTCCAGCTCGCGGTACGGGTTGTAGATGTCCCACCCCGCCGCCGCGCCCGCGCCGCCGCCCGCCGCCTCTGCGAAGCAGTGCAGGTACTCCAGCTTGGCGGGGAAGGCGACCACGCGCAGGTGGCTCGCCACCTTGTCCGCCGTCGCCTCGTCACGGAAGCCCAGGCTCCAGGCGCGGCAGTCCTTAAACGACACGTCCACAAAAAACGCGCTGCCCGCCTCCCGCCCGCGCGGCGTCGACTTGTCGATGCGGCGCACAAACCCCACCGGCGCCGTGAAGAAGGAGGGGTGCAGGTGGCGCATGGAGAGCGGCATGGGCCCGCCGTGGCTGAACGTCACCTGGTACGTGGTGGCAGACAGCGCGCCCACGATGCGCGCGCCCGCCGGCGACCGGAAGTAGCACTCCACGTCGCGGAACACGAGCACCTCGCCGTGCAGCGTCACCGCCCGGCTCGCTGCCGCAGCAGACCCCGGCGCGGGGGCTGCCGCCGCCGGCGCCGCGGGCGCCGCCGATCGACCGGGTGTGCCACCCGCAGCAGCAGCAGCGGCGGTGTCCAGCAGCACGTTCACGTGCTCCGGCGGGAAGAAGACGGCGTGCATGGGTGGGGGGTCCACCCCCAGCGGGGTCTTGGAGGAGGAGGTAGCGGGCCCCGCCGCACTCGCTGCCGCCGACACGGTGCCACCAGGCCCCAGCGGCGGCCGCAGTGCGCCGGCACCGCCGCCGCCGCCGCCGCCGCCTGCCAGTGGGTGCAGCGGCGCAGGCGACGCACCGCCGCCGCCCAGTGGAGGCCTGCACATCATGGATTGCGAGCAGCTGCCGTTGTGTGTGTGCGTGCGAGTGAGTGATGATGGTGTGCGCGCGTGGGTGTTGTTGTGGCGAGTTGTCAGCAGCCCCACCACGCCTGCTGCCTGCCACGTACCTGAGCGACGCTGCCGGCACCGCCGGTGCAACCCCAATGTGCGGCAGCCCACTTCCGCCGCCACCGCCAGGTGCCACGCCACCACTGCCACCCACCGCACCGCCGCCGCTGCTGCCGCTGCTGCCGCGTGGCATGGCTGCCGCCGCCAGCGCCGCGTGGTTCAGCATGGCGGTGGCGCGCACCGCAGTGGCGGAGGTGGCTGTAGGCCGCAGCTGCGACCCGCCCGGGCTCGCGCCGCCGCCCGCCGGCGTGCCAAATGGGGTGTGATCCGCCCCCGCATCGCGTCCCGCCATTGTAGTGGTATGGGTGGGTGGTATGGGGGCGGGGTAGGGGGTAGGAGTGAGGAGGGAGAGGAGAGGGAGGAGGAGAGGAGAGGGAGAGGAGGGGACCACTATGGGCAGGGTGGTACCGGTATGTAAAATAATGCGTGGCAACAAATGACGGTGAGGGAAGAATAAGACCATGGACCACGCCACCATGTGCCAATCTCCTACTTCTGCGCCTCCACCACCCCACCGCCCGCCTTACTTGCCAATACCTTGTTACCTACTGCGGAGCGCCAGCACAGCACCTGGGCGAGCAGACCAGTATTATCAGTAGGAGGAGAGGAGGCGAAGAGAAGCAGTCAGCGACTGCTACACCCGTTCTTGCTGCTGCGAAGGAACTATGAAATGAGCGATAACGATAATCGCAACAAGCAAGCAAGGTCATTATTTGAAGGAGGAGCAGCAGAAGCAGTAGGTGTTAACATACGCACGTGCTTGTTGCTGCTGTGCGGGTGTGCTGCTTGGTGCAATTGATTAGATCCCGGCACAGCACAGCACCATGGCAGCCACGTTCGGTGCCGCGGGGACGGGGGCAGCAGCCGCAGCGACAACGGCAGTGAGTGGCGGGGGGGCGCCGATGCTGCCGGCGCTGCCGTATGGCGGCGGTGCACCACTCCTGTCACGAGAGGGCCTCCCCTCCGCCACTACCGCATCGACAGTCACAGCAGCGACGGCGGCGGCGGCGGCACTGCCGCTAGGCGGGTGGGACCGCGATCGTGACGACGACGGGGCGGTCAACATGTCAGTGTGCGCGCTGGGGCAGGTGGCGGGCGGCGCCCTGTTTGCCTTCCTGTTTGGCGGCCTGGGGTTTGTGCTGGCGGGCGACGCGGACGCGCGGTCGGTGGCGTGGGCGGCGGGGTTGATTGTGGGCGCCTTTGTGGGTGTGCAGGCGAGCAAGGGCAGCATGGCAGGGGCCAATGGCGGCGGCGGCGGGAACCCGTTCCGAGGGCACGCACGGCTGTTGGCGGCTACCAAGATGCACCCGGACGCGGTGTCGGCGCTGGTGACGTTTGCGGGCGTGGTGGCCGTCACGGTGGTGTACGCCGTCATCTTCCCGCGCCTGCCGGCGGACCACCTGTGCGCCTCCATTGCGGCGGCGACGGGCGGCTGGCTGGCGCACCCGTTTGCAGATGCGTGCGCCGAGTCGGCAGCCACCGGCTGGCGCACCTTCCCGCTGGCGCCCGCCTTCCACGCCGCCACCTCCTGCGGCGGCAGCGGAGTGGGCGGCAGCGCGTCATCGTTTTTGGCGCCCCGCCGCGCTGGTGGGTATGGCGGTGGTAGCGGCGGCGACGGGTTGTCGTACGCCCTAGCATCTGGGTCGCAGCACGCCACATCCACTGCCGGCCTGGTGGGCCGCCCCGTTGCTGCTGCCGCCGCGGCCGCCGCGGCTGCTGCATCTGCTGAGCCGTAGCGTTGCATAATGTGCTTGAAACAAGGTCAATTACTAACGTGATAATGGCAGGGTGCCAGGCGGCACCTCGTTTAAAGGGGGGGCGGGATTGCGCTATTAACTACGACGCACAGTGTTGGGGGGGAAGGGTCGAGGCCGCGGCGTAGTGGTGAGATGATGGCAAAAAGGGTAGAAGAGACATGCATGGGGTTGGAAGCAGCGGCGGCGGCGGCGGCAGTACTACGGGGGGAGACTCTCTCTTTACTCAAACTCAATGATGATGTCGTCCAGCTTGAGCGTGGCGCCCGCCTTGGCCTTGATGGCCTTGACCTTGCCCTTGCGCGGCGCGCGCAGCACGTTCTGCATCTTCATGGCCTCCACCACGGCGCACTCCTGGCCCTCCTCCACCTCCTCGCCCGCCTCCACCGCGACGGAGATGAGGGCGCCCGGCATGGGCGACGCCAGCACGCGGCCCATGTCACGCATCACCTTGGCGGGCGTGTACTTGTGCTGCGCGGCGGCGAAGGGGGCGCGGACGTACACGTCCAGCGTGGCGCCGCCCACCTGCAGCGCGAAGCCCTCCGCGTGGCGCTCCAGGTGCTGCAGGCGCAGCGTGCGCTCGGAGCGGTCCACGTCGGCGGGCGCGTCAGGCAGGTCCGCCAGCAGGAGCGGCGAGTCGGGCGTCCAGTCCACGTTGGCGAGGTGCACCACGGTGGGCTCGCCGGCGGCGGCCGGGGGCGCCTGGCCCGCGGTGGGCCCCCCCCCCGGCAGCGTGCCCCCCCGCCGCGGGCCGCCGCCGTGCCGCCGGGGGGGGGGGGCGTGCGCGCCCGCCACGCTGGCGTCCTCCGTGTCCAGCTCCGCGTGCCACGCGCGCGGCTGCGTCACCACCACCTTGCCGGTCTTGGCGTCCAGCTTGGAGGTCTTGCGGCCGAGGAAGAGGTACACGTCGTCGGCGGCCGGCGGCGGCGCGTGCGCCGACGCGCCCGACACCTGCGACTCGGCGTACGACTTGATGGCGTGCATGACGGCGGCGGCGGCGAGCGCCTGCTGCTGCTTGCCCGCCGGCAGCTTGATGCCGCGGAAGCCGTCCGGGTACTCCGCCTTGATGAACCCCGTGTCGATGCGGCCCTCCTTGAAGCGCGGGTGGATGGTGAGGTCGCGCAGGAAGGACTGGTTGTGGCCCACGCCGCGCACGATGTAGTTGTCCAGCGCCGCGCGCATGATGTCCAGCGCCGCGTCGCGCGTGGCGGCGTGCGTGATGAGCTTGCAGATCATGGGGTCGTAGTACATGGAGATCTCGGAGCCCTCCGTGACGCCCGCGTCGGAGCGGATGGTGGTGCCCATGTACGCGTCGCGGTGCGCGAACGTCTGCGGCTCCGCGTAGCCGGACAGCACGCCGGTGGAGGGCAGGAAGCCGCGGTACGGGTCCTCCGCGTACAGGCGCGCCTCAAAGGCGTGGCCGTTGATGGGCACGCCCTTCAGGATGGAGTCGGGCAGCGGGAAGCCGGCGGCGGAGCGGATCATGAGCTCCACCAGGTCCACGCCCGAGATGGCCTCCGTCACGGGGTGCTCCACCTGCAGGCGCGTGTTCATCTCCAGGAAGTAGAAGTTGCGGTTCTTGTCGCACAGGAACTCCACCGTGCCGGCCGAGTTGTAGCCCACCGAGCGCGCCAGCGACGCCGCCTGCTCCTGCATGGCGGCGCGCGTCTTGGGGTCCAGCAGCACGGAGGGCGACTCCTCAATCACCTTCTGGTTGCGGCGCTGGATGGTGCACTCGCGCTCCGGCAGCGCCACCACGTTGCCGTGGTTGTCCGCGATCAGCTGGATCTCAATGTGCCGCGGCTCCTCGATGTACTTCTCCACAAACACGACGTCCGACGCGAACGCCGACTTGGCCTCCTCCTTGGACAGCCGGTAGCCCAGCCGCACCTCGTCGTCCGTGTAGCACATGCGCATGCCCTTGCCGCCGCCGCCCGACGACGCCTTCACCATCACGGGGTACCCGATCTCGCGCGACAGCCGCACCGCCTCCTCCGCGTTGGGGATGTCCGCCAGGTGGCCGGGGATGGTGTTCACGCCCGCCTTGATGGCCAGCGTCTTGGAGTGGATCTTGTCGCCCAGCGCCTCCATGGCGGTCGCCTTGGGGCCGATGAACACAATGTTCTGCAGCAGTGGTTGTGGTGGGGTGGGGCGTCACGGGTGGGGTGGCAGGTGGTTAACGGGCGCGACAGGGCGTGGGAGGGCAACAGGGCAACGTACGCGCTTCTCCAGCTCGCCCACAAAGGCGGCGTTCTCGGACAGGAAGCCGTAGCCGGGGTGCACCGCCTGCGCGCCAGACTGCACGACGGCGTCAATGACGCGCGGGATGTTGAGGTAGGAGAGGGTGGAGCGCGCGGGGCCGACGCAGTAGGCAGAGTCCGCCGCCTTGACGTGGATACCGTTGACGTCGGGGTCGGAGAACAGCGCCACCGTCTTGATGCCCATCTTGTGCGCCGTGCGCGTCACGCGGCACGAGATCTCGCCGCGGTTGGCGATCAAGATCTTGTCAAACAGCTTCGGCTGCATGGGTTGGTGGGTGGGGTGGGTGCGTTGGGTGGGTGTGGGGGTGTGTTGTGGGTGCACATGGGGAGGTGAGGTGGAGGTGATGCACCAGAATCTCTCTCACTCACCCTCCCTCGCCTCCGCTCCCGCCGCTCTCTTCACACCCGCTGCCCCCTCCCCCCGCGCAGCACCGCCAGCGCGAATGCCTACCCCCCGCCCCGTCGCGCATACCCCCACCTCCCCGGTGCCGCTTTCCCCTGGTCGCCACCTGGTCCCCACCACCATCACGCGCCCCCCACCTCTCTCCTCTAGTACCCCCATCCTCGTGTCCTCACGCACCTCCTTGGGGTGCGGCGTGTGCGCCCGCGCGTCGTACGACGCGACGGCAGGCGTGGCAGACGCGGCAGTACGCCGGCTGGCGGCCGCCGCCGCTGCACCGCGCACGCTGCTCTTGGCTGCGCGCAGCATCATGGTGTCAGGAGGGAGGAGGAGAGGCGAGTAGAGACGAGTAGAGACGAGTAGAGGGGGGGAGGAGGGGAGGGGGAGTGGCGAGTTTGTGAACAAGTGACACACAGCCAAGCAGGCACGCGACACCACCCGACACCCCGCACACAACAACGTGCACGTGGTTCACAACTGCGCCGCCCGCGCCGCGTCGGCGGGCGCGCGTTCGTGCGCTTTTGGCGCGCGCCGTGTCGGCTCTCACATTGGGAGGTGCGATTTTTTCCAACTCCTCATCTCTCCTCTCCTCTCTGCTCTGATGGCTAGCTGCTGCTGCCACGATGATGCCAATGGCCAGGCAGGGCGCTGCGGCAGGGCGCAACGCTGCCAATAATGCAGGACGCAGCAGCAGCGGAAACAACCCGGCGACAAGGTAGTGGCAAAAGTTGGTGGGTGGTTGGCGGGAGAAGCAACCTGCAGTAAACGTTGGTTGCCATTTGTGGCCAGAGTGCAACCGTGCAACCAGCCTCTGGCGTTGGCAACTGCTGTTGGCAGCGCACAGCACACCGCAACAGTAGCTGTGCCAACGAAACACAGCACCAGTGGGAACAAGTAGCAAGCGGGAAGCAGCGGCTGTTGCCATCACGTGAGCAGGGAGGCGGCGGCAGCCGTTGGTTCAATACCGCGGGTGCTGCGTGTTGTGGTGCCGCACAGCGCCCGCTAGCCCGCCGCCTGCCCGCCTGCCCGCCCGTCGCGATGGCGGCAGGGCAGCGCGGGGGCGGTGGCAGCAAGGGGGGTAGCACCCCTGCCGGCAGCCCACGCCAGCTGGGCAGCAGCACAGCGGCCGGTAGTAGTAGTGGCAGTGGTGGTGGTGGTGGCAACGGGGCGGGCGCATGCGCCATCCCGGCTCCTGCTGCTGCCAACGTCGCGAGCGGCAGCGCAGATGGCGGCGCGGTGGAGCCGATAGCGCGCATGCTGGCAGCGTGCCCGCGTGCCCTGACCCTGGCGGTCATGGTCGCTGCAGCCACCCTGCCGTACCTGAACACCCTGCACGGACGCTTTGTGTACGATGACAAGGTACGGCGCGCAGTGGCGGCAGCGCTGTAATTCCCCCATACCCACGCACCCCACCACCCACCACCCACCCCCACCCCCCACACCACAGGTCGCCGTGTCGGGGAACCCGGACGTGTACCGCAGTGACGTCACGCTAGAGGCGCTGTTTTCGCATGACTTTTGGGGTAACAGCCTGGCGCCAAAGGAACACGGGTGGACGCACCACTCGTGGCGGCCGCTGGTGGTGCTGACGTTCCGGCTAGATTGGGCGGTGGGCGACGGCAGCGTGGTGCCGTTCCACGTCGCTAACATGGTGTACCACGCGCTGTCGTGCCTGGCGGCGTTCTGGGCCATGAGCGCCGTGATGGCGCTTGGCACGCCGCGGCGCACGCTGCACGCCACCCGCGCCCGCCTGTACCTCGC
>Ga0066256_1002466_pt1 | contig 20389 bp, 17 predicted proteins | sample ThiBio_1000_biof_FD_87107 | JGI IMG/M metagenome (GOLD analysis project Ga0066256, IMG submission 87107) | Wastewater bioreactor microbial communities from Cape Town, South Africa - Thiocy_expt_1000_biof (version 2) | ecosystem: Engineered > Bioreactor > Thiocyanate-remediating >... | reverse complement strand
GCTGTGCGGGGCGTTGACCTCGGCCAACTCGATGGCGCCCTTGAACTTGGCCGCCTGCTCGGTGACCGAGACCTTGTCGCCCTTGTCCCACTTCCAGGGCGCCTTGTCGTTGGTGTGCCAAGGGGCCTTGGCCGTCGCGGTGACTTCGCCGTTGGAGCACGTGATCTTGATGAGCTCCTCATCGCCCCCCGCGCGGGACTCCGTCGTCGTTGCGATCGCCACGACCGCCGCACCAACCGCAACGAGGGAGCCCAGGACCTTCGACACTCGCATCATTCACTCTCCTCCCCGGAACCAGCCGGGTATCGTCGTGACAGTTTCCCTCCACGGGGCGGAGGGTCAAGGGGGTTCGAGAAACGGAGAAGCCAGGCTCGCAGAGCTCTTCCGAGCGATGAGCTCTGGTCCGTTCGACGGACGAACCGTTCGGAGCTTCAACCTATTTCATTTTATTCCATCGACTCGCATCGACTCGCTGTCGTCACCGGACATAGAGCTCCAGATAGGGCTCGACGTCGGGGGCGGCACCCGAGGCCGACGACGGGCCGACTCGGCTCGCGCCGACTGGATCCGTCGATGCGCGATCCGCACCGAAGGTTCCGGTCGCAGTGAGAGCAAACGTCGATCCAGATCGTGTCTCGTTCTCCGCGACGATGGCGATCCCTTGATCGGCGAGGTCGCGACGAGCCCAATTTCGAACGAGCTCGCGAACATCCAGACGAACGAGCGATCGCGCGCCGGGTTCGACCGTCGTGGACGGCGACCGTGTCTCTGTAGACCGCGGCTGGATGGCCCACGAGACCGATCCGCCCTCCCACGAATCGACGATCCGGGTCGCGTGTAGGGAGACGGGCGCAGGATCGTCGTCCACGACCGATGCGCGACGGAGCACGACGTACGCTTCGACGATGTTGGCCATCGACGGCACGGCGACGGAGAAGCGAAGGAAGAGCTTGCCGCCGTCCTTGCCGAGGACGAACACGGTCGGGAGCGCGCCGTCCGACGGCCCGTCTCCCCTCTTCACGTAGGCGATGTCGACGGGTCGAACCACGAGGCGTCGCGCGCTGTCGACCGCCGGCTTCGCCGTCGCCTTCTCGACCTGACAGCGCCCCGCGACGCACGCGCTGTTGTTGGTGCAGTCGCTCGCGGCCGTGCACATGCGAGGACGCGGAGCGCATCCGGTCGCGAGGACATGGGAGAGCGCGAGCGCGAGGAGGAGCAAGCTCGACCCGAGCTTCGCCGGCGTCGCCCACGAGCTTCGACCGCGCGCCGAGTGGTGCCCGACACCGACGACGAGCGAAAGGCGCGCATCTCCGCAAGCTGGCCGTCGCACGGCGGCGAGCTTAGCATGCCCGCCCATGGTCGAGACCGTAGCCGACAAGGACAGCGCCGCCTCACGCGTCCCTCTCCTTCGTGTGCGCGATCTCGTCACGAGCTTCCGGACGGAGCGGGGCGTCCTTCGCGCCGTCGACGAGGTCTCCTTCGAGGTGCCGGAGGGCGCGACGCTCGGGATCGTCGGCGAGAGCGGCTGCGGAAAGAGCGTCACCGCGCTCTCCATCCTTCGCCTGATCCCGCACCCGCAAGGAGCGATCGAGCGCGGCTCCGTCGAGCTCCGCGGCAAGGACATCCTGCGCCTCTCCGAGCGCGAGATGCAGGAGATCCGCGGGAACGAGATCTCGATGATCTTCCAGGAGCCGATGACGAGCCTGAACCCGGTCTACACCGTGGGTGCTCAGATCATCGAGGCGATCCGGCTTCATCAGAAGAAGTCACGGCGAGAGGCACGCGAGCGCGCGATCGAGATGCTCCGCCTCGTCGGCATCCCCGCGCCGGAGACGAACGTCGACGCCTACCCGCACCAGCTCTCCGGCGGGATGCGCCAGCGCGTGATGATCGCGATGGCTCTCGCATGCGAGCCGAGCCTGCTCATCGCCGACGAGCCGACCACGGCGCTCGACGTCACGATCCAGGCGCAGATCCTCGCTCTGATCGCGAAGCTCCGCGACAAGCTCGGGATGGGGGTCGTCCTCATCACCCACGACCTCGGCGTCGTCGCGGAGGTCGCGAGCCACGTCGTGGTCATGTACGCGGGCCGCGTCGTCGAGTGCGCGCCGGTCACGAGCCTCTTCGAGCGTCCGCGCCATCCCTATACCCGCGGCCTCCTCCGGAGCCTTCCGTCGTTCGAGGCCGCTCCTGTCACGAAAGCGAACGCCGACGGCGGGCGGAAGGGACGCGCTCGCCTCCCCGTCATCGAGGGCATCGTCCCCGACCTGATGGCGCTTCCTCCCGGATGCCGTTTCGTCGACCGCTGTCCGATGGCGATCGACGCGTGCCGCGACGACGAGCCCGCGCTCGCCACCGTCGGCGGCAACCCAAAGCACCTCTCACGCTGCATCCGCGCCGAGGAGGTCTGAGCGAGCCTGACGTCTTCGCGCGTTTCGGCTACGAAGGAGCTGTGGTGTCAGGGAGCACGGAGGAGAGACACGAGACGACGGGCGCGACTGCAGCGCCTGCACGGCCGCGCACGCTCGTCGCGACGGAAGGGCTCGGGAAGTACTTCCCCGTGGGCTCGAGCCTGTTCGCGCGCTCGCAGAAGCTCCTCCGCGCCGTGGACGGCGTCTCGCTCCGCGTGCGCCGCGGGGAGACGGTCGGCCTCGTCGGCGAGAGCGGCTGCGGGAAGAGCACGCTCGGCCGCCTCATCCTCCGCCTGATCGAGCCCACGTTCGGCCGCGTGGTCTACGACGGTCGCGACATCGTCCCGCTCTCGGCGGGCGACATGCGCCCTCTCCGGCGCAAGATGCAGATCATCTTCCAGGATCCGTATTCGAGCCTGAACCCGCGAATGACGGTGCGCGACATCGTCGGCGAGGCGATCCAGATCCACAAGCTCGCGGCGACGAAGAACGACGAGGAGGAGATGGTCGCCGGCCTCCTCCGCAAGGTCGGGCTCCGTCCGGACGCGATGGGCCGCTACCCGCACGAGTTCTCCGGCGGTCAGCGTCAGCGCATCGGCATTGCACGCGCCCTCGCCGTGCAGCCGGAGTTCATCGTATGCGACGAGCCGATCAGCGCGCTCGACGTCTCGATCCAGGCCCAGATCGTCAACCTGCTGATGGACCTGCAGGACGAGCTCGGTGTGGCCTTCCTCTTCATCTCGCACGATCTTCGGGTCGTCCGGCACATCAGCCACCGCGTGGCCGTCATGTACCTCGGCAAGATCGTCGAGCAAGGCGGAGTCGAGCAGGTCTACGGCGCGCCGCAACACCCTTACACGCGCGCGCTCCTCGGCGCGGTCCCGACGCCCGATCCGGAGAAGAAGCGGCTCCGCATCGTCCTGGAGGGCGACGCCCCGAGCGCGATCGAGCCGCCTACCGGCTGCCCGTTCCACCCGCGCTGCCCGCGCATGATCGCGAACACGTGCGATCGGGAGGTCCCGACGCTCGCCGAGCAAGAGCTCGGCTCCGGGCACAAGGTCGCCTGCTGGAACCCGCACATGGAGTGACGATGGGCGGGCCGACGGAGAAAGAGGATTCGAAGGAGACTACGCGTGCACCGAGCGAGGCCTCGGGGGCAAACACGCAGCCGTCCGCGACGCGGAGGTCTTCACCCGCCCATGAACGATCCACGGCGCCGCCGAAGAAGATCGGCCGCTACGAGGTCGAGCGCCTGCTCGGTCAAGGCGGCATGGGGCGCGTCTGGCTCGCGCGTGACACCGTGCTCGGACGGAAGGTCGCGATCAAGGTGCTGCGCGACGACCTCGCTCTCCCGCCGCCGGTGCGCGAGGAGCTCGTCGTTCGCATGGGGCACGAGGCACGCGCCGCCGCCGCCGTGAGCCATCCGAACATCGTCACGCTCCACGACATGGGCGAAGACGACGGAGTCGGCCTCTTCCTCGTCTTCGAGTACGTCACGACCAAGAGCGACGACGGCGAGGAGGCGGATGTCGTCCTCTCGCTGCGGGATCGCCTCAAGTGTGGTCCCCTCACCTTCTCCGAGGTCGCGAAGCTCGCACGCGAGCTCGGAAGCGCGCTCACGTTCGCGCACGAGGCCGGCGTCATTCATCGCGACGTGAAGCCCGAGAACATCCTCTTCTCGCGCAACGGCTTCAAGATCGCCGACTTCGGTATCGCTCGCATCCCCGACTCGACGATCACGCGCGCGAACACCGTGCTCGGCACGCCCGCGTACACCGCGCCCGAGGCGCTCTCGAAGGGCGAGTTCGGCCCGGCGTCCGACCAGTTCTCGTTCGCCGCGACGCTCTACGAGGCTACCACCGCCGCGCGCGCATTCTCGGGTGAGGACGCGATCGTGACCGCAGGAAAGGTCTCGAGCGAGCCGCCGCCGCCGCTCCACGAATCGATCGGCCCCGGCCCCGCCGTGCGCGCGCTCGACGTGACGCTCCAGCGCGCCCTCTCCAAGGATCCCGAAGCTCGCTTCGCGTCGTGCGCCGAGCTCGGCCAGGAGGTCGCGCGCGCGATCGAGAGCGACGGTGCTCCGCGACGGCCCACGACGGCGCGCTCCGGATCGCTCCTCACGCCCGTCCCGGGGCTCATCGAGATCGAGCGGACGCCACTGTCGTCACGCATGGCGCTCGTCGAACGTGCCATCAACGAGCACGCCAGCGTGATCGGCATGGCCGGCGCCGAGACGCCTCGCCCGTCGATCTTGCTCCGCAAGCGCACGCAACGCTTCCAGAACATCGCGGCCGGCATCGCGCTCGTCGTGATCGTGGCGCTCGTCGTCTTCGGGAAGCGCACGCCGAGCAGTGACGGCGCCGCGAGCGCCGCGACCTCCGCGAGCGCGTCCGCGCAGCCGGCGGTCGTGGCCTCTGCGTCGAGCGCCACGGCGCCCACGCCGGCACCGCGACCTGTCGTCAAGCCGAAGCCGGCGCCCGAGCCGCGACCGACGGCAGTCCTCGATGTGCCTCCGGACGAGCGAAGCTCCGACGCCGGCGCGGCGCCCGTCGAGAACGACGAGTAGGCCGACGGGCCCTCACCTCCAGCGCGCCTCCGTTCAGTCGACGACGACGCTGCTCGACGTGGTGACGAGCGACCTCAGCGCGACGTACCTGCGCTCTGCCACGCGTCGAGCTTCCCGAGCAGCTCGCGCCACGCCTCGCCGCCCTTCCCGGTCGCCTGCACGGTGTCGGCGGGACGGCCGTCGGCGCCCGGAAGCCCGACGAACGGAACGAACTGGTAGGTGTAGCCAGCGGCGCCGAGGCGATCGCCGTCCTTGTCGGCATCGAACGCGAGCAGGGTCACCTTCGAGAAGCGCTCGTCGAGCCGCCCGGACGCCAGCTCCGCCTTGAAACGCTTGCAGGGCGCGCACCACGTCGCGCCGACGTACACGACGAGCACGCGGCCATCCGCCTTGGCCTCGAGACGCTTCGTCCTCACGAGCGAGAGCGCATCGGTGTCGGCCGTCGCCTCCACGACCTCGATCCGGCCGCGCGCAGCAGGGGCCTCGGCCGTCACCGCGGTCGCGGCCGACGACGTCATCGTGGACGCCGTCGCCGTCGGACCGTCGCTCGTGATCCCGCTCTTCGTCGTTGCCGTCGACGGGTTGCAGGCCGCGAGCACGAACGCCCATGACACGAGCGCTCCTCGACGGGCTCTGCAAAGCGATGCGCGCCCTTCGCCGGCTCTCTTCACCGCGGACGCCCCTGCGCGACCCACGACTCGACGAGCTGGATGTCCTCGGCCGACAGCGGCTCGTAACCGAGCGGCATGCCGCGCACGGGGCCTGTCTCGGCGCCGCTCTCCTCGTCGTGACGCGCAAGGAGCGCCTTCACGAGGCGCGGGACGTCGCCTTCGTCCTTGATGAAGACGCTCGCGCGTTCGCCCTTGTCGTCGAGGTAGCCCGCCGCAACGCCGTTGTAGTCGGAGAGGTTGAGACCGCGCGGCTTGAAGCCGAGACCGCCGGAGTTGCCCGGCCCGCCGTCGCCGATCGCGTAGTCGGGCTCGGAGTGGCAGTGCCAGCACGTGCGGTGGAACACCTTCTCGTCGACCTCCTTGAAGGTCACCTTGCGCGCGAGCACCGGCAGCCGAGCGAGCTTCGCCTTCGCGGGCGGCGGCGAGATCTCCGCGCCGAGAATGTACGCCGCGAGGTCCTTCACCTCCGCCTTCGAGAGCCCTGGCTTCGGCATCGGCGTGTCGCCCTTGATCGCCTGCGGGTCTTCGAGCCACGCGATCATCTTCGCGGCGCTCATGCGGTCGCGCGCGAAGCGCAGGTCCGGCGCGAGCCGGCGCCCGAGGTCGAATCGCTTGCCGTCCATCGCGGGCGGCGCCGAGCTCGGCACCGCCGCGACCCCGGTGAAGACGTGGCAGCTCCCGCATCCTTTCGTCTCGAGGAGCTGTCGGCCCTTCCCGAGATCCGCACCGGCGAGCTCGGGCGACGCGCCCGCCGGCGCGGGATCATCCTCGGGCACGAGGTAGGCGGCGATGTCACGCGCGTCGGCGAGCGACATCGCCAGTCGCGGCATGAACTGATGCAGATGGGGGCGGAGATCGGTCGGCAGGAGGAGGTAGCTCGTGACCCACTTGCGCGAGAAGCGCTTGCCCGTCGCCTCGAGCGAGGGCGCGGCCGCGAGCTCCTTCACCCGCGGCTTCCAGCGCGCGATCGAGGCTGCCGGCGCCTCGAACTTGTCGTCCATGATCTTCGAGTGACAGTGAACGCAGTGCTTGTTGTCGGCGGCCGCCGGATGACCCGTGCCGTCGTGACAGCGGTTGCACTGGTAGTCGAACACGAGGTGCTTCCCGCGAGCGGGGTTCGGCGCCGGCTCGGCCGACACGGGCGTCGGCGCGGCTGACGCGAGAACCGCAGGCCCCGCGTTCTTCGCCGCTGGATCGGGATTCGACTTGCTCGGGCAGCCCGCGAGGACTGCAGCGGCGGCCAACACGAGGACGAGCGCGCGAATGGAGCGCATGCGATCGGTTTATCCCCTTCTGCGAACATGGATCGCGTGACCGCGATCAGGCCTTCGCCGCGACCGCCGGCTTGGCCGCGGCCGGCTTGCACACGCCCGGCGACTTCGACATCTCCTCGCAGCGCTTGATCGCGGCCTGCGCGCCGGCCGAATCGCCCTGATCGGTGCGAAGCTTGGCGAGCGCGGCGTACGCCTGAGGCGAGCCCATGAGGTCCTTCTGCGCGAGCCCCTGGAGGATCTTCATCGCCTCGCCCTGTCCGTGCGGGAGCTTGCTCAGCGCCTCGCCGAGGTCCGCCTGGACCGTCGGATCGTTCGGCCGCTTCGCGTCGATCTCGCGGATCGCCTGCACCGCCCATTCGAGGTTCGCGGTGGGAGTCCAGTCGCCCTGCGACGAGAAGCCCGCCGTCTTCTCGTTCACGGCTCCATTCGAGCGAACCACCGCGAGCGCGAACACGCGGAGCGCGCGCGTCTCGAGCGGGTTCGTTCCGGCAGTGGCGACGCGCACCTTCGGGAAGTTGCCGAGCACCGCCTTCACGGCGACGAGGTTCTGACCGTTCTCGAGCGCCTTCTCGGCGCGGGCGATCTCCTGGACCGGCGTGGGCTTCTGAGGCGTCGGATCCATTCGGATCGACATCCCGCACGCGTTCGCGTCGGGGGAGTAGGTGACCGCGAGAGCGGCGGCGGGAATCATGGCGAGGGCGACAGCGACGAGCTTGGCGGTCTTCATGGTTGGGTTACCTCTCTGACGTATCGATTCGCTGAAAGTTCCGTCGCCCGATCGAGCGACGCCGAAAGGTGTGAGCAAGCCCGTCGAGGCACACCTCGAACGTCGACATTTCGCGCAGTTAGCGCGATGCCGCGGCCCTCTCTCTCCAATGGAACGCTCGGTCGTCGCTCGACCTTGTGCCGCCGTGACGAATGGCTGTGATTTCAGTGGGAGAATGTACGCCGCATCAGAGTGCAACGGCGCTCGTTGCCACGATCAATCAAGCGCGAGCAGCCCGCGATCGTCGACGCGTTCGACTCAGCGCGTCGCAAACACGGAAGTGGTTCCTTTGTCTGCGAGTCTCGACTACTCGATGCGGTGTGAGCCAGTCGAACATCCAGCAGATCCCTCAGCAAGAGTCGCCCCTCACGCGTCCGAGTGGGCAGCTCGATCACCTTGCGGACCTCTATCGCCAGATGCTCCTCATCCGCCGCGTGGAGGAGGAATCGGCCCGCGCCTATGCGCAGGGAAAGATCGGCGGGTTCCTCCACCTCTACATCGGCCAGGAGGCGGTCGCGGTCGGCTCGATCGCCACCCTCAAGCCCGAGGACTACGTCGTCACGACGTCCCGCGATCACGGCGTCGCCATCGCGAAGGGCATGAGCGCCCGCGCGGTGATGGCGGAGCTGTACGGCAAGGTCACCGGATGCTCGAAGGGCCTCGGCGGCTCGATGCACATGTTCGACGCGAAGACGAACATGCTCGGCGGACACGGCATCGTCGGCGGCCACATCCCGCTCGCGACCGGAGCCGCGTTCGCGTCGAAGTACCGCGCCGACGGCCGCGTGACCCTCTGCTACTTCGGTGAAGGCGCCGTCAGCATCGGCGGCTTCCACGAGGGAGTGTCGCTCGCGGCGCTCTGGAAGCTCCCGATCGTCTTCATCTGCGAGAACAACGAGTACTCGATGGGTACGCCGCTCTCGCGCACGATGAGCGTCGAGGACGTGTCGATGAAGGCGCTCGGCTATGGCATCGACCGCGACCGCTTCTTCGTCGAGGACGTCCTCGACGTCGAGCAGCGCATCGGTGAGGCCGTCCAGCGCGCGCGTGAGCTCTCGCTGCCCACGCTGGTCGAGGTACGCACCTACCGCTTCCGCGGCCACTCCATGAGCGACCCGGCCAAGTACCGCACGCAGGAGGAGCTCGAGGATCGCAAGAAGAAGGATCCCATGTTCCGCGCGCGCGCGAAGCTCCTCAACGACGGCTACGGCGAGAGCCGGCTCAAGGCGATGGAAGACGACGTCGAGAAGGAGGTCATGGACGCGGTGAAGTTCGCGGACGAGAGCCCCGAGCCCGATGCGTCGCTCCTCGAGCCCACGACGTACGACGGCCCGTTCGCGTCCTGATCGTCACCTGATCCTCACGCCGCGTTTACCCGAGCCCGCGCGCACAAGACGAGCTCGATAGACACGCGCTGCGGCGCAGCGCGTCGAAGGCGCCAACGCGCATTGTGCGCTTGGCGCCATCAGACTCCAGTGGCACTGTTGCGACGACCCCCAAGAACGAACCATGGCACGCACGATTCGATTTCGAGACGCCCTACGCGAAGCGATGACCGAGGAGATGGAGCGCGACGATCGCGTCTTCCTCATGGGTGAGGAGGTCGGCCACTACCAGGGCGCCTACAAGGTCAGCGAGGGAATGCTGGAGAAGTTCGGCAGCCGCCGTGTCATCGACACGCCGATCGCCGAGGCCGGCTTCGCGGGCATCGGCGCGGGCGCCGCGATGGTCGGGCTCCGTCCGATCATCGAGTTCATGACCTGGAACTTCTCCGCTGTCGCGTTCGATCAGATCCTCAACAACGCGGCGAAGATCCGGCAGATGTCGGGCGGACAGTTCAACTGCCCCATCGTCTTCCGCGGCCCGAACGCGAGCGCGCGTCAGGTCGGCAGCCAGCACAGCCACGCGATGGAGCACTTCTACGCGACCGTGCCGGGCCTCAAGGTCGTGGCGCCCGCGTTCGTCGACGACGCGAAGGGCCTTATGAAGGCGGCCATCCGCGACGACAACCCCGTCCTCGTGATGGAGTCGGAGACGCTCTACTCGCTCAAGGGCGAGGTCCCGGACAGCGACGAAGTGACGCCGCTCGGCAAGGCTCGCCTCGTCCGCGAGGGGACGGACTGCACGATCATCTCCTACTCGCGCATGACGCACGTCGCGATCGAAGCGGCGGCCGCGCTCGACAAGGAGGGCATCTCGACGGAGATCGTCGACCTCCGCTCGCTGCGCCCGCTCGACGAGGACGCGATCGTCGACTCCGTCCGCAAGACCCACCGCTGCGTGGTCGTGCACGAGGGCTGGCCCTACGGAGGCGTCGGCGCCGAAGTGGCCGACCGCGTGCAGCGCCTCGCGTTCGACTGGCTCGACGCGCCGATCCTTCGCGTGACGAGCCTCGACGTCCCCATGCCCTACAACGCAAAGCTCGAGCAGCTCTGCATGCCTCAGCCGGGCCGTGTCATCGACGCCGTGAAGCGCGTCGTGAACCGCGGTGTCGCGCAGGGCCGGAACTGAGGAGCGAGAGGCGATCACATGGCGAAGATCCTCGATATGCCGAAGCTCTCCCCCACGATGGAGGAGGGCGTTCTCGCGACCTGGCACAAGAAGGAGGGCGACTCCGTCGAGGTCGACGACCTCCTCGCCGAGGTCGAGACCGACAAGGCGACCATGGAGTTCCGTGCCTTCGACAAGGGCACGCTGCTCAAGCAGCTCGTCGGCCCCGGCGCGCAGGTGAAGCTCGGCCAGCCCGTCGCCATCATCGGCAAGCCGGGCGAAGACGTCTCCGCTCTCGCGGCAGAGGCCGGCGGCGCCGCTCCGGCGGCACCGAAGAAGGCCGAAGCGGAAGAGCAGCCGACCGAGACGCCGCGCTCGCCGCGCATCGAGTCGGGTGAAACCGCGGCCGCGAAGCCGCGCGCCACGGCGCCGACGATGCGCCCCGCTCCGATCGACAAGGGCAACGTCCTCACCCGCACCGAGCGCGACGCCGCTGCGATCGGCCCGGTGCAGGTCGTCAACGGCGAGCGCGTCCTCGCATCGCCGTACGTTCGCAAGGTCGCGCGCGAGCGCGGCATCGACCTCGCCGGCGCGCAGGGCAGCGGCGAGCACGGGCGGATCCTTCCCTCCGATCTCGATGCGCTCGGCAAGGGCGAGCTCCGCGGGAAGATGCCCGCCGCCCCGCTCGCGCGCGTGGACCAGGCCGCGGCGGCGCTCGCCGCGCCCGGCCTCGCCCAGCCGGAGGTGCGTCCGCTCTCGCCGATGCGCAAGACGATCGCGCGTCGCCTCACCCAGTCGAAGCAGACGGTCCCGCACTTCTACCTGACGATCGACATCGACGCGGAGGCGCTCGTCGCCCTGCGCGAGCAGATCAACGCCGACCTCGCCGCCGGTGCGAAGAAGGCGGCGAACGGTGCAGAGGCTCCGAAGCCCGACAAGGTCAGCATCAACGACCTGCTCGTGAAGGCCTGTGCCGCCGCGCTCCGCCGTGTGCCGGAGACGAACGCGCAGTTCACCGAGGAGGCGATCCTCGTCCACCAGCGTGTCGACATCTCCGTCGCCGTCGCGATCCCGGACGGCCTCGTCACCCCGGTCGTCCGCAACGCCGACCAGAAGTCGGTCGTCGCGATCGCCCGCGAGGTGCGAGACCTCGCGTCGCGTGCGCGCGCGAAGAAGCTGAAGCCCGAAGAGATGAGCGACGGGACGTTCTCGATCTCGAACCTCGGAATGTTCGGGATCGACGAGTTCTCCGCGGTCATCAATCCGCCCGAGGGCGCCATCCTCGCGGTGGGCCAGGTCCGCGACGAGCCGGTGGTGAAGAACGGCGAGGTGCGGCCCGGCAAGAAGCTCGCGATGACGCTCTCCTGCGATCATCGCGTCGTCGACGGCGCCGTGGGCGCGGCCTTCTTGGCGGAGCTTCGAGATCTCCTCGAGCGTCCGATGCGTATCCTCACGGGTTGACCCAGATGAGCGCCTACGCGTTTGGACTCGCCGCGGCGCTCTCTCTGATTGGCTCCGGTGCCGACTTCGGCATCGGAGCACTCCACGTCGCGCCGGCGAGCATGCGCGGCCCCTTCGAGGGCCTCGAGCACGCGCGCCGGCCGCAGCGCGTGGAGTCCTTCTGGAATGGTCTCCCGCGCCCTGCCGAGCGCGCGGCGACGAGCAGCGGGATCCTTGCTCTCCGCACCCCGCGCGATCGCCGCGTGCGGATCACCGGCGGTCGCTTCGTGATGGGCTCGACGCCGCAGGAGATGCAGGACGCCCTCCGGCTCTGCGCGAAGGAGCCGTTCGGCCTCGCATGCCAGCGCGGCAGCGAGCACGCGTGGGACGTCGCACTGGCGATCCGCGCCGAGGGCCACGCCCACGAGGTGATGCTCGACGACTTCGAGCTGGACGTCACCGAGGTCACGGTCGAGAAGTACATGCGCTGCGTCGCGGCGGCTGCATGTTCACCGCCGTCGTTCGTGCCGGGCGATCCGCGCTACGACGTCGCGAGCTACCCAGTGACGCACGTCACTTGGCAGGACGCCTCCAACTATTGCGCGTGGACCGGCGGACGCCTGCCCACGGAGGCCGAGTGGGAGCTCGCCGCGCGCGGGTTCGCGAACCGAACGTTCCCGTGGGGCAACGTCTACAACCCGCGCCTCTCGAACCACGGCTCCTACGCCGATGATCCGACGGACGGCCGCGACGGCTTCTTCGGGCTCGCCCCCGTGGGCTCGTTCCCCGACGGCGCGACGCCCACCGGGCTCCTCGACATGGCCGGCAACGCGGCCGAGTGGGTCGCCGACTGGTACGAGCGCGACGAGCAGCAGTTCGGCTACCCGCGCGGAGCGCAGACGAACCCGAAGGGGCCGCCCTTCGGCTCGCTCGGGCATGTGATTCGCGGCGGCTCCTTCCGCGACGGTGCGCACTGGCTGCGGACGGCGGCGCGCCGCGCGTCGTCGTTCGCGGAGCGTGAGGTCGGCTTCCGCTGCGCGGCGAGCCTGTGAACGGACGCTCGAGGTGACGAGGTGCCCCAATCTTGGGGCAATGCCGAGCGCGAGCGCGAAAGGCACGCTAGTGTAGTGAATCCATCACTGCGAGCTCCGCCATTCGGCTCGCCCGTTCGGGCGAGCGAGCCGAATGGCTCCGACTCGCAGCGGGGAAGTCTGATTCCACACCGGCAGTTCTCGTTGGTCGTTCCGTGAGTCCGAAGACGGACTCACTACACTAAGGTTGCGACCGGGCAATGCTCGCCCGGCATCGCACTGCTCGCGGGCTCCGCACCGCAGCGCTCGGTTCCCCTCCACGACGGTTCATCCTCATGCGTGTCGCGCCCTTCTCCGATCTCCACGTCCTCGCGCTCGAGGGCGTGAGCCGCAGCCGGTTCCTCAACAAGCGTTTCACGGGCCTCGTCAACCTCCGGCTCAAGCGCGAGCACAAGCATCGCCCCGGACACGTCCGCGCCGTCGCGCGTGAGGTCGCGCGTGCGAAGGTCGACCACGTCGTCATCACCGGCGACCTCACGAACCTCGCGCTCGAGCAGGAGTTCGAGGCGGTCAAGCGTCTCGTCGAAGAAGACCTCGGCCTCGATGCCGAGCACGTCACGATCGTCCCGGGCAACCACGACCTCTACACGCGCGGGTCGATGCGCGCGCAGCGGTTCACGCGCTTCTTTGCCCCCTACCTCCAGAGCGATCTGCCGGACCTCGCCGCGGACATCGCGCTCGGACGCTTTCCGATCGTGAAGCTCCGCGGACCACTCGCCGTGATCGGCATGTCGAGCGCGGTTCCGCGTCCGCCGCTCGTGGCATCGGGCGAGCTCGGGACGAAGCAGCTCGAGGCGCTCGCGCGCATCCTGGCGCACGACGAGGTGAAGCGCCGCACGCCGATCCTCGCGCTCCACCACCCGATCCACAACCCGGAGTCGCGCGTGAAGACGCTGGTCGAGGGCCTCGTCGACGCGAACGACCTCGAGGACGTGATCGGCCCGCTCCGGAGCGGGCTCCTCTTGCACGGTCACCTCCACAACCGGATGCAGCGTGCGTTTCCGACGAAGGCGGGCAACCTGCTCGCCGTGGGCGCGACGAGCGCATCGCTCCACCACGAAGACGAGCACCGGATGGCGGGCTTCAACCTCTACGAGTTCGACGGCGCGGGCGACCTCGTCGACGTCGCTGCGCACGTCTTCGATCCCGGTGCGGGTTCGTTCCGGATCGACCGCGTCCCGACGTGGGATTGAGCGAGCGGACTCCTTAACGGCGAAGCGCCTGTCCCGACCGGAACAGGCGCTTCATCGTCGACTGCATTCGCCGGATTCCCGGCGCCCCCCTTCAGTGGGTGTGGAGTCGAGCTATCTCGATCAGGCCATCGCCGGAGCGCCGGCCTGGCGCACGACGTTGATCGCCTGGAGCCCCTTCGGGCCCTCCTTGATCTCGAACTCCACCATCTCGTCCTCGAAGAGGCGGCGGCGGCCATCACCAGAGATCTGCGAGTAGTGCACGAAGACGTCGGGGCCGTTGTCCTGCTTGATGAAGCCCCAGCCCTTTTCGTCGTTGAACCACTTCACCTTGCCCACTGCCATCGGGATGCCTCCACTTCCACAAAACGAACTGCGACTGCTTTTGCCTCGGTTCGCCGGGACGTTGCCCTCCGAGCGACGCTCTGATCGAGGCGGGCGCGTACGCTACGAGAGGTCGGCTCTGGGCGTCAACTTGGATTCTGCAAACGTCCGGCGTGCTCTGCACGCACCTTCGTCCACCACGCGAGAGGGGCTTGGCAACATGCGGAAGGTGCAGTGAAAACCCATTGATCGACGGCGTCACACCGGTCGCTTGCGGAGGCCGCGGCGATCGATCTTCGAGCTTGCGATCCACACGTGACCCTGCCGAATGCGCACCGAGATCGCGTCGATCGTGCGCCCGATCTCGGGCATGAAACGACACGGCCCGTTCACCTTCGAGCCTCGTGATCGACCCGTGCTGGGAGGTCAGTGCTTCGGCCTCGGAGCATCGCCCGGCTTGCCCGGAGGAGCCGTCGCTCCGCTCTCCTTCTCGAGCGCGTCGAGCTCCTCGAGGTTCGCCTTCACGCGCGGATCGCTCGGGTCGATCGCGCCCGCGGTCTTCAATGCCTGACGTGCCTCCGCGCGGGTCTTGGGATCGGCGGGGGGGGCGGTTCCGTGATCCGAGTGGGCGCGCGCGTCGTCGGGGCCGAGCCTCGCCGGAACCTCGTACTCCTTGATCGCGTCCTTCACCCTGCCGCGCATGAAGAGGACCGTGCCGAGGTTCCCTCGCCGCGCGGCGCTCCCCGGATCCAGATCCTTCGCCTTCGTCAGCTCGACGAGCGCCTCCTCCGTCTTGCCGGTCGCGAGCAACGCGACCCCGAGCGCCGAGTGCGCCTCGGGCTCCTCCGGCACGAGCTTCGTCCCTTTGCGAAGTGCCACCTCGGCCTGCGGCGCATCACCGAGGAGGAGGAGCGCGCGCCCGTGCTCCACGTGCGCCGGTCCGTACGCCGGCTCCATGTCGGCCGCGCGCTTGAGATCCTTCGAGGCGGCGATCACGTCGACGTTCTTCTCGGCGGCGGCGAAGCCGAGCGTCGGGCTCGCCTTCGTGATCTTGACGCGCGCGACGCCCACGATCGGCGCGGCCCGCTTCGGCGACGCCTTCTTCGCGGCCTCGTAGCCGGCAAGCGCCGCGGCCAGGTCTCCGGCCTCGAACGCCTTGTCGGCCTCCGCGAGCTTCGCGTCGAGCTGCGCATCGTTCGTCCTCGCGAGCGTGATCGTCGTCGGCTTCGGCGGCGGCAGGCTCGCCTCGGCGGGAGATGCAGTCGCGATGGGAACAGTCGTCGTCGTCGCGACGGGCGGCGATGACGGCGCGGGTGCCGCCGTCACCGCAACCTGCGCGGGAGGATGAATCGTCGCCGGCGTCGCGGCGGGCGGCTCCTCCGGGCTCTTGCATCCCGCGAGCAAGGCGAAGACGACGGCGGCGGAGCTGGCTACGAGCTTCATCACCGCCGGAGTCTAGACGACCTTCATCCGCGCCGGGCGCGGCACGCGTGACTTCGTCCAACGGTTCGACGCATCCCGGGAAGATCATGGGACAACGCGCTCCCGTGCGCGGGGGGAAGGCGTGGACGCGCGGAAGCGGACCCTTCACGCAGCAATGGCGACGCGTGCGCAACGGCACGCGGTTGCACGATGGCGGAGAGGTGTACGCAGAGGCCGGATCGGGAACGTCAGCTCGGCTCGCCGCTTCGTTTCACGACCGCGTACGCGTGCGCGATGACGTCCCGCACCGCCTCGAGGACGCGTTCGTCGGCGTGCGCCGTTCGGAGCGCGACGAGCTCGCCGCCCGGGAGCGGCGTCTCGAGGAGGAGCGCGCACCCCTCACGCACGCGCGCGGGGATCATGCCCGAGGCGTCCGCCTTCAGCGCGAGCAGGTGGTCCATGTACGAGCGCCCCCACGCTTCGTTCGGCTCGACGATGAGCGCGCCGTTGAGCGCCATCCCCGCTGCACGGCGGGCGCCCGCGAGGCCGGCGCGCCCGTTCTTCTTCGCATAGGCGGCCTCCGCCCGGCGAAGCTCGCCCAGCGCCGCGCGGATCCACTCGTCCGGCGAGAGCTTGAAGAGCCAGTGCGTTTCGTCGCGAACGAACGCCATGCTGAAGCCGTCCTCCGAGCCTCTTCGCGCCCCGATCACGGCCTCATGTGGCGCGTCGAGTGCTCGCGCCCGTCGAACCGCACCATGACGTGTTTACCCTCGACGATCGTGACGAGGTTCACCGGCCTCTTCCACACGCGAACGAGGCTCTTCATGCACTCGCGCGCGTAATCCGCCTTGAGGTCGAGCCCTTGGTGGGCGTGGCGGATCAACAGCTCGCCGCGGTTGTCGTAGTTCGCGTCCTCGACGTAGAGGAACGGGTTGCCGGCGTTCGTGAGCTGGAAGAGGAGCTTCTCCTTGACCTGCTTGAACTCGCGCGACTCGATCTCGTAGCGCTCGTTGCGATTCGACCACGAGAAGCTGAAGAGCTTCTGATCGCGGCAGAAGTCGGCGGTGAGGAACTCGTCGATGAAGGTGACGTCGTTGTAGAGGGAGCGCACCTCGAAGATCTTCTTCTTGCCGAGCCCGAGGCGGAGGTTCCAGTGCCTCTTTGCCTCGAGGTCGTCGCACTCCTCCCACTCTTTTCCGAACTGGCCCTTGTCCCAGCGCTCCTCGATGTTGCGAAAGAGCTCGACGCCGAGCTTGTAAGGGTTGAGCCGCCCTCCGCTCGTGGCGAGGACGCCAGCGTTGTTGTCGGCGTAGTCGATGATCTCCGACGCATCGAGGATCTTCGTCGTCATGAGCTTCGAGTGCCAATAGCTGGCCCACCCTTCGTTCATGACCTTCGTCTGCATCTGCGGGACGAAGTAGAGCGCCTCCTCGCGGATGATCTCGAGGATGTCGCGCTCCCAGCGCTCGAGCGGTGCGTGATCGAGGAGGAAGCGCAGGATGTCGCGCTCGGGGTGGGCGGGGAACTTCTTCTCCCGCTCCTTCGCGGCCTCGATCTTCTGGCGCTGCTCCTCGAGGTACTCCTCGGGGTTGATGAAGGACTCCATGTAGTCCTTCGCGCGGAGGCGCGGGATCTCGGTCGCCTTCTCCTCGGCGTCGGGATCACGGGCGCGTGCGTTGCGCGCGATGCGGCACGCCGCGGTCTGAAGGTCGCCCTGATCGACAAAGGCGATTTTGCCAACGCCACAAGCGCCCACAATTCCAAGCTGATCCACGGCGGTTTGCGTTACCTGCGCAATTTCGAACTCGGGCTGGTGCGCGAATCCTTGCGGGAACGGCGGATCTGGCAACGTACCGCGCCGCATCTGGTGCATCCCCTGCCCTTTCTGGTGCCGGGGCAGGATCATTGGGCCACACGCGCCACCCTGCGCGCCGGGCTGACGCTTTACGACCTTCTGTCCTACGACCGTGGCTGGCTGGATGATCCCGACCAGCGCCTGCCGGGCTATCGCTGGCTCAACCGCAAGGCGGCACTTTCCCGCGATGCGATCCTCGACCAGCCGGGACTGTCGGGCGCCTTCCGTTATTTCGATGCGCAGATGTATGCGCCGGAGCGGTTGGCGCTCGAATGCCTGATTGACGCGCGTGCCCACGATGCGGTGATCGCGAATTACGCCGAAGCCAAGGCCCTGATCATCCACAATGGGCGTGTCACGGGTGCCGCGGTGGAAGACAGGATGGGCAGCGGTGCCTTCACTATTCAGGCCCGTGTCACGCTCGTCGCCACCGGGCCATGGAGCGATATTTTCCTCGACCGCGCATTGGGGCGCAAAACGGCGCACCGCATCCTGCGTTCCAAGGGCATTCACCTGATTGTCCCGGCCATGACGCGGGGCGATGCGCTGACGGTCGCCGCCCATGGCGGCCATTTCTTTCTGCTGCCCTGGCGCGGCCACACGCTGCTCGGCACCACCGATACCGCTTTCACCGGCGATCCCGATCACGTTCGCGCGACGGAACAGGACATCGCGGATTTTCTCAGCTTCATCAACACACACCTTCCCGCCGCGCAATTGCGCCGCGAACAGGTCGAACACGCCTATGCCGGATTGCGCCCGCTGGTCGATGACGGATCGGGCAACACCTACGGCGCCAGCCGCCGTGCCGAACTGATCGACCATCGCGGTGACGGGGTTGAGGCGCTTTTCTCCGCCATTGGCGGCAAATGGACCACCTCCCGCGCGCTTGCGGAAAGCATTGTCGATACAATCGTGCGCGTGCTGCACGTCAAAACCCAGCATTGCACCACCGCCAATGCCGCCCTTCCGGGCGGGAACATTCCACGCATCCGCGATTTCGCGGCCGAGCAAAGCCGCACCCATTCCGATCTTTCGGGCATCGGCCATCTATGGCAGATGTACGGGACGCGGCTGCGTGAGATGTTGTCCGTTGCTGCCGACCGGCCGGAGCTTTTGACGCCGCTTTCTCCATCCGGCGACATCGGTGCACAGATTCTGTTCGCGGTGCGGGAAGAAATGGCGCTGACCCTTGGCGATGTGATCCTGCGCCGGACCGGCATCGGCCAGCTCGGCGCGCCATCGCCCGCGGCGCTCGAAACAGCCTCCCTGCTGATGGCGGAGGAACTGGGCTGGACGGAGTTGCACCGCCGCAACCAGATCGAAGCGGTCAAGTCGGAATTTGCAAACGGGAATCCGGCATGAGCACCTTCGCCATCATCAATCCGCGCTCGGCCAACAGCCATACGGCCCGCGCATGGCCGGATATCGAACGCGGCCTGCGCCACCTCTACCCGCAGATGAATGTGGGCTTCACCCGTGCGCGCGGCCATGCCACCGCGCTGGTGCGTGCCGCACTGGCCGAAGGCTATACCGAAATCGTCGCAGTCGGCGGTGACGGCACCATCAACGAAGCGGTCAACGGATTTTTCGATCCCAGCGGCCCGCTGGCGCCCGAAGCCACCTTTGCGTTCGTCAGCAGCGGCACCGGCGGCGACTTCCGCAAGACGTTCGACATCGCCCCCGGCACCATGGCGGGGATCGAACGGCTGAAGGGTTCGCATGTCCGCCCGGTCGATATCGGGCGCGTCACCTGCCTCGGCATGGATGGCACACCGGCCGTGCGCTATTTCATCAACATCGCCTCTTTCGGTCTTCCGGGCGTGATCGTCGATGCGGTCAACCGCGCCCGTATCGCCAAGCTGTTCGGCGGCGGCTTTGCGTTTGCTTTTCACAGCATGGTCAATATGGCGTTCTATCGCGACCGCGTGGTGCGCCTGCACATCGACGATGTGTATGACGAGATCGACAAGGTTTCGACCGTCGCCATTGCCAATGGGCGCTATTTCGGCGGCGGTATGAAGGTTGCCCCCGACGCCAAGCCGGATGACGGCGCGTTTGACATCATTGTGATGGGCGGCGCCGCCAAATTGCGCGCATTGTCCGATTTCCGGCAGCTTTACGACGGTTCGCACGTGAACAACCCCACCGTCCGCGTGGTACGGGGAAAAAAGCTGGTGGCGGCCCCCGTTTCCGAAACCAAAGGCCGCGCCGTTCTGATCGAGACCGATGGGGAAAACGCCGGCCGCCTGCCCGCCACGTTTGAAATCCTGCCCCGTGCCCTCAATTTGCGATGCTGAAAGGATCAGCGGGTAACCTCACAGCCATGACAGACCGGATCGAGACACGCTGGAATGGCTGGGGGCCTCAGGACCAGGCCGATACGCTTGGCGCCCGCAACGAGGTCTGGGCCTGGCTCGCGCGCGAACTCGGGATGCCAAGCCTGCTCGCCACCCCGGCCCGCCCGCTGGAAGAACTGGCGATCGCTCCACCGCGCCTGACAAGCGAAGACCGGGACAAATTCGTCCTGCTTCTGGGGCCGGACAATGTGCGCGACGACAAGGCGGAGCGTGCGCGCCACGCGCTTGGCAAAAGCTATCACGATCTGTTGCGGCTGCGCGCGGGCGATCTCTCCGTCGTGCCCGATGCCGTGCTCTATCCGCGCAATGCGGGTGATGTGGCCGATGTTCTCGCCTATGCGGGCGAGCGGCGTATCGCCATCGTGCCTTATGGCGGTGGCACCCGGGTCGTCGGCGGCGCGGCCGCCCATGGCGAGGGGGGCAAAGCCGGCGCCACCCCCGGTCTTTCGCCGATGGCGCGGGCGGGCGGGGTCGGTCCCCGTTTCCGCCCCCCGGGGTGGGGGCCGGGCACCCTTGGGCCCCCCCCCCC
>Ga0066256_1002465_pt1 | contig 20393 bp, 21 predicted proteins | sample ThiBio_1000_biof_FD_87107 | JGI IMG/M metagenome (GOLD analysis project Ga0066256, IMG submission 87107) | Wastewater bioreactor microbial communities from Cape Town, South Africa - Thiocy_expt_1000_biof (version 2) | ecosystem: Engineered > Bioreactor > Thiocyanate-remediating >... | reverse complement strand
GCCTGCAAGAGAATGGGCGATGGCGAAATCCCAATTCGCCGTTCTCTTCGCGGACCGTTTCCAGGCCGCGAGGGCGTAAACAGAAATGTTCAATCGCACGCCCGTACACGAAATTCCTGACAGTCCCATTTTGTATTGCTCGACGGACTGCCTCTGTCGTCGTGGCGCTCCCGTGTAGAACCTGGCCCATAGTGCATCCCTCCATTCTTGGCTGAAGAATGCACCATTAAATACCGGGACTAAACACCAGTTATCTCGGCGACGTGCTGAAACGCATGTCGCAAGCGTTCGAGACAGCGCGCGCAAATGCACCGTCCATTCTGTTCATCGACGAGATCGACAACATCGGCACGCGCGGTGGTGGTCGGCGAGAACAGCATGACGACTATTGGCGCTCATTGATCAACCGGCTGCTCGAATTGCCGAACACATAATGCAGGCGCAGGCATTGCGAGAATTGAGAACTGACGTCCGGCTTCCGGGCAAGGCATGGCTGTGCGCTGCTGTTCGACCCGACCAATTCGACTTCTTCTGCCTATAATCCTCTGCTGGAGGTGCGAGAGGGCGAATGGGAAGTCAGAGACGTTCAGAACGTTGCCGACACGCTCGTTGATCCTTGCGAATGTCCATGCTTGTCCTTTCCTTGTCGTTCTGGCGAACGCGAACTGCCTCAGAGCAAGCGCAGGGCCCGCACGGACAGGTTGAGCCACAGGCCGCCGGAGACGAGCGCGGCGGCTGCAGCTACCCGGCGAAAAACCAGGCGAGTTCGCTTGACGGTCTCAAGGCCGGCTCGCGGCCTGTCCGCGGCCATGGTCATGCCGCATGGTGGATATCCTTGTCGCGGGCGGGAAGAAGGCCGGACAGGTCCGACAGAAGGTCGTCGAAACGCGCCGCAAGGCGGGGCGATGCGATCCTGTGGTCCTTGAAGTCGACGTCGGATGCATAGATCGCCGTCGGAAGGCTCCGGGCGCTGAAGAAGCCGAAGAGGGGGCGCAACTGATGCTCGACCACCAGCGCATGCCGGTCACCGCCGCCCGTCGCCGTGAGGATGACGGGTTTCCCGCGCAGCTCGAGCGGGTCGATCAGGTCGAACAGATGCTTGAAGAGGCCGGGATAGGAGCCCTTGTAGGTTGGTGAGCCGACCAGCAGCAGATCTGCCGAGACGATATCGGCGACGACTTGCCGGGCCTGATGGTCGAGATCCTTGTGCCAGAGCGCGCGGCCGAGCGAAGGGCCGACATCGTTGAGGTCGTAGGACCATGTCTCCACCGTGTAGCGGGCCTCGATCAGCGAGGTGATGTGCCCGGCGAGCGCCTGGGTTTTTGACGGCCTGTTGTAGCTGCCTGTTATGCTGACGAGCCTTGGTATCGACATAGCGTTCTCCATTTTGGCCGAATATTCTCTATAAAAATTATAGATTAAAGAAAAAACACACTATTTTCAGTGCGTTTGGAGGAAAGATCGTCCATGGATTCCACGGCCTGGTGCGGCTGGCCGATCCGCTCGTGCCTCCGCGGAGTTTTTCCGTCTCTCGGAGAACGGGGGATTTTCCGTGACATCGCGCGGTTTCGCATTCGCAGCCGACGGGAGTTCGTTCCATTTGGAGGGGGGAAGAATATTGGAAAGAATTATTTCCTTGAGCCTATTTCGCGCATTTATTTTTTACCCAATCGGTCATTGAAACACGGGCCACGCGCCGCAACACCTCGATGAACATGATGCCGTATGATGGGCGGCATGGGCCAGCCGATGATGATAATAGGCAAGATGACCGATGCCGGCATGGCCTGCGAAATGAAGCCGATGGAGGGCATGGCCCCTTCCATGTTCATGGAATGCTGCAAGCGCATGATGGTCATGATGAATGGCGGCATGCCGATGATGAGGTGCTGCTCGATAGCCGCTTGAGGCGTATCTCTTTCAACTCGTAAAGTCCTCCCTCCGGGAGGCCTTTTCATATGTGAATGACGTCCCGGTATGTCGAGACGAGATAGACGGTTGCGGGGCTGCCGGCCATGTTGCGACAGACATGCGGCACGTCCGCCCCGAAGACGAGGGCGTCGCCTTCGCCGAGAATGTAGGGTTGCTCTTGCCGGTTTCGATCTGTCCCAGCATGGCCCGGCTGACACCGGAGATCTTGGCGACTCGGCGATGCCTATAGTGCTGATCTGCGGCGAATGGCTGACACCATAGCAGAAAAAACTACGCCAGCCGGGAAAGGTTGGAATGGGCGTCCTCGAATTCAATTATATTCTATAGATTATATAGGCTAATTGATCTCAACTCAGGGGAACGCCATGAAGATTTCACGCCGCTTTTTCTCGACGGCTCTTGCTGCCCTGCTTGCCCTTCCGCTCCTCGGCGCCGTGCCGGCAGATGCTTCCGACAAGACGGTCCGCATCGGCTACCAGAAATATGGAACCCTCGTTCTCTTGAAGGGCAAGGGCCTGCTCGAGAAGAAGCTGGAGAAGATCGGCTATACGGTGACCTGGACGGAGTTCCCCGCAGGCCCGCAATTGCTTGAGGCGCTGAATGTCGGCGCCGTCGATTTCGGCACGACCGGCGAAACGCCGCCGATCTTCGCGCAGGCCGCCGGCGCGCCGCTCGTCTACATCGCCCATGAGCCGCCGGCAGCGCGCGGCGAGGCGATCCTCGTGCCGAAGGACAGCCCCATCAAGACCGTGGCGGACCTCAAGGGCAAGACGGTCACGCTCAACAAGGGGTCGAATGTTCATTACCTGCTCGTCAAGGCGCTGGAGGAGGCGGGTCTGAAATACAGTGACATCAAGACCTCCTTCCTCCCGCCGGCCGATGCCCGCGCCGCCTTCGAGCAGGGCGCGGTCGATGCCTGGGTGATCTGGGATCCCTTCCAGGCCGCCGCGGAAGTGGCGATCGAGGCGCGCGAGTTGCGCAACGGCGAAGGCATCGTGCCGAACCACCAGTTCTATCTCGGTGCGAAAAGCTTCGTTGAGAACAATCCGCAAGCGGTCGATGTGGTGATCGAGGCGGTTGCCGAGATCGACGAATGGGCGAAGGCCAACACCGCCGCCGCGGCCGCAGAGCTTGCCCCCTCCGTCGGCATTCCGGAAGACGTGCTTGCCGTCGCGCTGGAGCGCCAGTCCTATGGTGTCAAGGCCATCGACGAGAGCGTCGTCAAGCAGCAGCAGTCGATCGCCGACACGTTCTTCGACCTCGGCCTGATCCCCGAGAAGATCTCGATTGCGGACGCCGTGCGCAAGGGTGGTGCCTGATGGCGGAGACGTCGGTGGCCGGTTATGCTGCCGGCGAAACCCGCAAGCTGAACGTCAGGGGTCTGGGCAGCGCATTGGCGCCCTGGGCCCTTCCCCTCGCGCTGTTGATCGTCTGGGAGATCGCGGCGCGCACCGGCCTCGTCACGGCCCGGCTGATGCCGGCGCCGACGACCGTCGCCATCGCCTTCTGGCGGTCGCTGCTGAACGGCTCGCTTCTCGTCCATACCCTCGCCTCCACGCAGCGCGCGCTGATCGGCCTTCTCATCGGTGGCGGGCTCGGCTTCGTGGCGGGGGTCGTCAACGGGCTGTGGAAGCCGGCAGAGACCCTGTTCGACAGCACGCTCCAGATGGTGCGCAACATTCCGCATCTGGCGCTCATCCCCCTGGTCATCCTCTGGTTCGGCATCGACGAGACGGCGAAGATCTTTCTCGTTTCCATCGGCGTCTTCTTCCCGATCTACATCAATACCTTCTACGGCGTGCGCACCATCGATCCGCAGCTCGTCGAGATGGCGTCCGTCTACGGGCTCGACCGCAAGGCGCTGATCACGCGGATCATCCTGCCGGGCGCATTGCCGTCCATTCTCGTCGGTTTGCGTTATGCCCTCGGCTTCATGTGGCTGACACTTATCGTTGCCGAGACGATCTCCGCCACGAGCGGCATCGGCTACATGACGATGAACGCGCGGGAATTCCTGCAGACCGACATCGTCCTGCTCGGCATCATCGTCTATGCGCTTCTCGGCAAGCTTGCGGACGTGGCGACCCGCGCCGTCGAAAGGCGCGTTCTGGTCTGGCACCCGGCCTATCAGGCCGGGCAGGGAGGCAAGCAATGAGCGCTGCCGATTTCTATGTGCCGGAAAGCGCAGGCGGCCTGCCGATCTCGCTCGCCCGGGTCGAAAAGTCCTTCGGTGCGCTCAATGTCCTTTCAAACTTCAACATCGAGGTTCCAGCAGGGCAATTCCTCGCCGTCGTCGGCCGGTCGGGCGGCGGCAAGTCGACGCTGATGCGCCTCATTGCCGGCCTCGATGCGGCGAGCAGCGGCCGCGTCAGCATCGGCGGGCGCAAGGTCGAGCGCCTCCATCCTTCCGTGCGCCTGCTGTTCCAGGAGGCGCGCCTCGTACCCTGGCAGCGCGTCGTCGAGAATGTCGGCATCGCCCGCGGCGCAAACTGGCAGGAGAAGGCGCGGAACACGCTCGCGGATGTCGGGCTCGAAGGCCGTGAAGACGATTGGCCGAGTGTGCTCTCCGGCGGCCAGCGGCAGCGCGTGGCGCTGGCCCGTGCCCTGGTCAGCGAACCGCAGATCCTCCTGCTCGACGAGCCCTTCGGCGCGCTTGACGCGCTGACACGCATCGAAATGCACCGCCTGCTGGAACGGATATGGACGGACCGCGGCTTCACGACCGTGCTGATCACCCACGATGTCGCCGAAGCCGTTGCGCTCGCCGATCGGGTCGTGGTGCTGCGGGACGGCGCCATCGCGCTCGACATCGACATTAATCTCGACCGTCCGCGTCAGGAGCTCGCCGACCCACGGGCCGTCGACCTCCAACGACAGATCCTGGACGCGGTGTAGATCCATCGGGCGAACGCCCGTCCGTTGCCGGCCATTTTACCAAGGAGCATCCATGACCATCCATACCAAACCCGTTCACCTGCCGACGATCGATTTCTCCCGCTTCTACGGCGGCCCCGCAGAGCGCGAAGGCTTCATCAAGGACCTGACCCGCATCCTGCACGATCATGGCTTCTTCTATCTGACCGGCCATGGTGTGCCGCAGAGCCTGATCGACGACGTTCTGGCGACCTCGAAGCGCTTCTTCGCCTTGCCGGAAGCGGACAAGCTGGCGATCGAGATGGTGAAGTCTCCGCATTTCCGCGGCTACAATCGCGCCGGTTACGAGCGCACCCGTGGCGAGCAGGACTGGCGCGAGCAGCTCGACATCAACACGGAAGGCGCATCGGTGGAGGCAGGACCGGAGACGCCATGGAACCGCCTCTATGGACCGAACCAGTGGCCGGAGGCCCTGCCGGAGCTCAAGCCGCTGCTGCTGCGCTACCAGGCCGAAGTCACGCGCATCGGTATCGACGTGCTCAAGGCCATCGCTTTGTCGCTCGGCCAGCCGGAAAATGCCTTCGCCGAAATCTACGAGCCGTCACCCTCGCAGCTCCTGAAGATTATCCGCTATCCCGGCCGCGAGGCTGCCGGCAGCGATCAGGGCGTCGGCGCGCACAAGGACGGCGGCTTCGTCACGGTGCTTTTGCAGGACACGACGCCGGGCCTGCGCATACGGACCGAAGAGGGCGTCTGGATCGAGGCGCCGCCGGTGCCGGGTACGTTCATCATCAACAGCGGCGAGCTTCTGGAACTGGCGACCAACGGCTTCGTGCGCGCCGATGTGCACGATGTCGTCACCCCGCCGGCCGGCACGGAGCGCTTCTCCGTCGCCTTCTTCCTCGGGGCGCGCTACGACGCGACGATCCCTGTCATCCCGCTGCCCGACGAGCTGAAGCGCGGCGAGCGCGGCGTGACGGTCGACCCTCTCAATCCGATATTCCGAGAAGTCGGGATCAATCACCTGAAGAGCCGCCTGCGCTCTCATCCGGACGTCGCGGCCAGGCACCATCCGGACCTCCTGCATCTTCTGGAAAAGCCGATCAAGGCGTGACGTTCTGCCCGCCCAGGAGAGGGCGGGCACTCCACCTCGGTGAGGCCGAACCATGCCCGGACACGAGAACAACATCGTCTTTCTCCCCGTTGGGGATGCTGCCCGCGGTGCTGTCGCCGCGCTGTGGCAAACCCTGCGCGAGGAGGCCGGTGCGGCCGCCGAACGCGACCGGGTGCTGGTGCGTGTGATGAACTCGGCGGTGCTGATGCATGCAGGTTTCGGCCATGCGCTATCGCACCGCCTGGCGATCAAGCTCGCCAATCACGATGTCGATCGCGACGAACTTCTTGCGCTGATCTACGGCGCCTACACCGACAGGCCCGGCCTGCTTGGGGCGGCGGCGGCAGTGAAGGACCGGCACCCCGGCAATAGGCGCTGTTGATGCCGGCGAAGCGCTCCACGGCATCTTCGCGTGCGGAACGGTTGTTCATGTGATGGCCCTCGCTTTGGCGGGCGGATTGTCTTTTGCGGCGGGAAGGCGGGCATGGGCGACAAAGCGGCGGACATAGTCGTCGGCGGGCCGGTTCACCAGCTCCGCGGCCGTTCCCGCCTGAACGATGCGGCCGGCCCGCATGAGCACGACACCGTCGGCGATGCGAAAGGCCTCGTCGACGTCATGGGTCACGAACACCGTTGTCTTGCCGAGCTCGCGCGAGGATGGTGCCGAGGGCGATCTTGCGGGGTGGCATGGCTGGTTCTCTGCTGTTTTTTGACTGGCGTGCACGTTTGCGTGCGTGGCCCCGTCGGGCGGGTGTCGGACACCTGCCGGCTGGCGGAATCGCCATCCGGATAAACGATGGATGCTGTGCAGGCGTCCAACGACCGCGCCTGCGCTACGACGCGGACGTCAGCTTGACGTTCCCGCCATGCCCGCCGCCGCCGAAGACCTGCCGGTCGCCGAAGGAGGCGCGCAGCTGGCCACGGGGCCCAGGCAGGCCGAGTTCCGGGAAGAGCAGTTCGGAGACGCGATAGGCTTCTTCGACATGCGGGTAGCCGGAGGCGATGACGGTATCGATGCCGAGCGCCTGGTATTCGCGCAGCCGCGCGGCGATGGTCTTCGGCGATCCGACGAGGGCGGTGCCGGCGCCCGAGCGCACAAGGCCGATGCCGGCCCACAGGTTCGGCGAGACCTCCAGCCTGTCACGCCGACCGTTGTGCAAGGCCACCATGCGCGCCTGGCCGACGGAATCGGAGTTCTTCGTCAGCACTTCCTGCGCAGACGCGATGGCTTCGTCGGAAAGCTTCGAGATCAGCCGGTCGGCCGCCTCCCACGCCTCCTCGTCCGTCTCGCGGACGATGAAGTGCAGGCGGATACCGAAGCTTGCCTCGCGGCCCTTCGCGGCGGCGGCCTTGCGCGCATGGGCGATCTTCTCGGCGACCTGCGCCGGCGGCTCGCCCCAGGTGAGATACTTGTCGACGATGCCGCCGGCAAAGTCGATCGCCGCATCGGAGGAGCCGCCGAAATAGATCGGCGGGCGCGGCTGCTGCACGGGCGGCAGGCCAAGCTTGGCGTCGATCGCCTTGATATACTTGCCGTCGAGGCTGGAGCGGCCGGTCTCGATCAGTTCGTTGAAGACCTGGAAGAATTCGGCCGCGTGGTCGTAGCGCTCGTCATGCGGCAGGAAGATGCCGTCGCCGGCGAGTTCCTGCGCGCTGCCGCCGACGACGATGTTGAGCAGCAGGCGACCGTTCGAGACGCGGTCGAGCGTGGAGGCGAGGCGGGCATAATAGGCTGGCGTCGCCGTGCCGGGGCGGATTGCCACCAGGAATTTCAGCTTTTCCGTGCGGGCGGCAAGATCGGCGGCGAGAACGAAGGATTCCTCGCAGGCCGCACCCACTGGAATGAGCACGCCCGAATAGCCAAGACGGTCGGCCGCCACCGCGATCTCCCGGAAATAGCCGGGATCCGGCGGACGGCTGAGTTCGTCGGAGCCGAGATAGGCGCCATCGCCGGAACTTGGAATGAACCAGAGGAAATCGAGGGGCTGGTCGGTCTTGCTCATGCGCTGTCTTCCGGGTTGGAGAGGGTGTTCCTCTGCAAGATAATAAATTCTATAGATTCAGTAAGGAATTATATTCTCTTGTAGCGCGATGCCGGGATTATTCCTTGCGCGCCGCGGCTGCCGCGCCGCCTGAAAAACGGCGCTCAAGCCATCGGCTGTAGCGTGAGGCGCCGAAGCAGATGACGAAGTAGACGACGGCCACGACAAGGTAGGCCTCATTGTAGAAGCCGAGCCATTGCGGATCGTTGGCCGAGGCGCGGGCGGCATTGAGCAGGTCGAAGATGCCGATGACGGCGAGCAGCGAGGTGGCGAGCAGGAAGCCGATGGCGAGGTTCACCATGCCGGGAATGACGATGCGCAAGGCCTGGGGCAGGATGACGAGTCTTTGCGTGCGCCAGTAGCCGAGGCCGAGCGCCGTCGCCGCCTCGTTCTGGCCGGAAGGAATGGCCTGCAGGCCGGCGCGGATGACCTCGGCGATATAGGCGGCCCAGAACAGCGTGATCATGATGATGGCGCGCAGCATCTTGTCGAGGGAAAGCGCGTCCGGCAGGGCCATCGGCAGGATCAGCATGGCGACATAGAGGATGCCGACCATCGGCGTGCCGCGCATCAGTTCGATATAGAGCACGGAAAAGGTCCTGAGGCCGCCCAGCGTCGAGCGGCGGGCGAGTGCCAGAAGCACGGCGATCGGCGTTGCGGCGGCAAAGCAAACCGTCCAGACGAAGAGCGTCACCGGCAGGCCGCCCCACTGGTTCGAGGCGATGGGCGTTGTCGTGAACGCGCCCTGCATCAGCAGCCAGCAGGCAAGGATGGTGAGGGGCCATGCGGCGAGCAGGGCGCGGCCCCAGAAACCGGGCAGCGCGCTTGCCGTGAGGATGGCGGAGAGAAGCAGGATGGTGAGCGCAGGCCGCCACAGCAGGTCGGACGGATAGAAGGCGAAAAGGATGAAGCGCAGCTTCGCGGTCACGAAGGCCCAGCAGGCGCCCTCACGGGTGCAGGCTTCGGCATTGCCGGTGAAGGTGGCGTCGAGCACGGCCCAGCGGAAGAGTGGCGGCAGGATCTGCGCGAGCAGGAGCAGCGTCGCGAGGGTGATCAGCGTGTTGGTGCGCGTGCCGAAGAGGCCGGTGCGCAGGGTCGTCAGCAGGCGAGGGAAAGCTTTCGTCATCGGCTGCTGCCCCGCAGCGCCACGCGATTGTTATAGGCGTTCATGAGGGCGGAGAGGGCGAGGTTGATGGCAAGGAACGTCCCGATCAGGATGATCAGCGCCTCCATCGACTGGCCGGTCGTGTTGGCCGTCGTGTTGATGATGCTGACGAGATCGGGAAAGCCGATGGCGACGGCAAGGCTCGAATCCTTTGTGAGGTCGAGATAGCTCGACGTCGTCAGCGGCGTGATGACGCGCAGGGCCTGCGGCAGCACGACGAGGTGGATGATCTGCCCGTCATGCAGGCCAAGCGCGCGGGCCGCCTCCCATTGACCGGCGCCGACCGACTGGATGCCGGCGCGCACGATCTCGGCGATGAGGGCGGAGAATTTCACCACGAGGCCGGTGAGAAGAGCTGCGAATTCCGGCGAGAGATTGAGGCCGCCGCGGATATTGAACCCGGCAAGGGCCGGCGCCTGCACAACGGGCCGGGCACCGGAGAGTGCGAGCAACGACAGGATCGCGGCCACGGACAGGACGACGGCTGCGGTGCCGTTGCGACGCGTCAGCCGGCCGGAGAAGCGAAGCGCCAGGATAAGCGCTGCCCCGATTGCGCCGGCAAGAGCGAGGGCTGCGAGAAGGCCGAATGGGCCACCTTCCAGCGCTATGGAGGGAATATAGACGCCGCGATTGGTGAGGAAGACCGTGTCGAACAGCGCCGGCGCCTGGCGCGGAGCGGGCAGGGCCTTGGCGATCGCCATCCAGAAGAAGAGTTGCAGGAGCAGCGGCGTATTGCGGGTGATTTCGATGAACCAGCGAATGAGGCCGGACAGGAGCAGGTTGCGCGACAGGCCGGCAACGCCGATGACGACGCCGAGGACGGTGGCGAGCACGCAGCCAAGCAGCGATACTTTCAGCGTGTTGAGAAGGCCGGCAAGGATAGCCTTGAAATAGGTGTCGCCCGCGCGGAAGGCGATGGCGCTTTCGCCGATCTCGAAATTGGCGAGCCCGCCGACGAGCGCAAGGGCCAGAAGGAAGGCGAACTGGCCGAGTGGCCAGCCGCCCCACCAGGCGCGCAGCCTGCGCCACATGCCGGCTCGCGCAGGAGCCGGCATGCGGGCGGTGCGAAGCACGCGTCTGTCAGACATCATCAGCGGAACGGCGGCGAATAGAGCAGGCCGCCATCGGTCCACAAGCTGTTGTAGCCGCGGTCCCAGCCGAGCGGCTTGAGATGGCGGTCGAAAATCTCGCCATAATTGCCGACGGTCTTGATGATGGTGTAGGCCCATTTCGGATCGAGGCCGATGTCGTTGGCGAAGGACGGATCGACGCCAAGGAAGCGCTGGATGGCCGGGTCTTCCGATTTCAGGAACTCATCGACATTGGCCGAGGTGATGCCCCATTCCTCGGCCTGGATGGTGGCGTTCACCGTCCAGTTGACGAGTTCCAGCCAGCGGTCGTCGCCGCCGGCAATTGCCGGTGCGAGCGGCTCCTTGGAGAGGCGCTCGGGCAGAAGCACGTAATCGTCCGGCTTCTTCAACTGCGTGCGCTTGCCGACGAGGTCGGAGGAATCCTGCGTGATCGCGTCGACGCGGCCCGATTCCAGCGCGTCGATGAATTGTCCGGTGTCCTCGATCGTGACGGGCGTGAAGGTCTTGCCGGTCTTGCGGAAGAAGTCGGCGACGTTGAGTTCGCCCGTGGTGCCGCTCTGCGCGCCGATGGTGGCGCCATCGAGATCGGCGGCCTTGGTCACGCCGAGATCCTTGCGCACGAGGATGCCCTGGCCGTCATAGAAGACCGTCGGACCGAAGTGGAAGCCAAGCTTGAAGGCGCGGGTCGTCGTGACGGTCACGCCGGAAAGCAGGATGTCGAACTCGCCACTCTGGAGCGCGGGCAGGCGCTGCTGCGGCGAGGAGGAGGTGAACTCCACCTTGTCGGGCGTGCCGAAGACGGCGATGGAGAGTGCGCGGCCGAAATCGATGAAGAAGCCCTGCCACTTGCCATCGCTGTCCGGCGCGAAGAAGCCGGGCGTGGTGCCGACACCGACCTTGATGGCGCCACGCTGGTTGATCTTGTCGAGCGTCGGGCCGGCATGGGCAAGGCCGGAAAGCATGGTCGTCGCCAGGAAGGCGGCTGCCGCGGCCGACTGGATCGCCGGCCGGAATATCTTGTTGGCTATCATGTTGAAATGTCCCCATTTTCAAAAGAATCAGACTTCCGTCGCAAGGAGGCTTCACCAGGCGGTGGAAGTTATATCTATATTATCTATAAAATTAGTGTATTTAAGAAAGAACGATGCAATTTTCGGCCTGGATGCGGAAATTGCTTCCAGCGAATTGTGATAAAGACACTGGTTTCGGCCAGGTTGAACATCGATGCGAATGCGAGGTCAATTCTGAGTTCGCTTTTGTCGGATGCCACAGGCGGCCTGCGGAACCCTTGATCCGCAAGGTGTGGGGCGTTGTTCTGAGTATCCTCGCGCGCCGGTGGGCAGTTTGCGAGCATCGCCGACGCTCGGTCGCCGGTGGCACGCAAATCCAACCGCTCCGCCATAGACGAAACAATATTCCCCTTCGCGTCTCCATAATAATCTATAAAATCTATATATTATTAGTAAAACGGCTAGGCTGGTGTCATCGTTTCGTCAGGGGACAACAGATGAGCCAGCAATCAACCATTTTTTCCAAGGCGCTGTCGCGCCGCGGCCTGATCAAGGCGGCGGGTGTCGCTGCTGTTGCCGGCACGGCCGGCGTGATCGGCGCGCGCTCGACGCGTTACGCCGTCGCCGGCAACCTCATTCCCATCAAGCTGGAATGGACGGAGGTGGCGGCCTGCCATTCTCCGGTCGGCTTCGGCCTCTCCAAGGGCATCTACGCCAAGCATGGCCTCGATGTGGAGCTGTTCTATCAGGGCGCCAGCGGTCAGACGCTCATCCAGGCGCTCGCCACCCGAAAGGCCGAGGCTGGTCCGGGCCTGCTCTACGATTGGCTGAAGCCGATCGAGCAGGGGTTCGACGTGCGCCTCTTCGCCGGCTCGCACGGCGGCTGCCAGAGCATCCTCGTGCAGCCGGAATCGGACATCAAGACGCTGACCGATCTCAAGGGCAAGACGATCGGCACCTTCGACGTCATGTCGCCCTCGCGCGTCGCCTTCTCGGTGGCGCTCGCCAAGGCGGGCCTCAACCCCGAAACCGACGTCACCTGGAAGGTCTTCCCGTTCGATCTCGTCGCCGAAGGCGTGCTGAAGGGCGAGGCCGATGCCGTCGCGCATATGGACCCCTGGGCCTATTCCTACGAGAAGCAGCACGGCTTCCGCCGCGTCGCCGACACGCAGACCGGCAGCTTCAAGGACCGCGTCTGCTGCGTGCTCGGCGTCAATGGCGACTACTATGAAGCCAACAAGGATGCCATCAAGCGCGTCGCCGCCGCCAATCTGGAAATCCACCAGTATACGGCCAAGCATCCGGACGAAGTCGCCAAGTGGTACTTCGAGACGCTGAAGCCCGGCCTTTCGCTTCAGGACCTGACGGAGGTCCTCGCCTCCTTCACCTATCACGACCACTGGTTCGGCAAGGACCTGCTGAAGGAAGTGCAGATCGGCTACGAGGACCTGAAGCTCACCGGCGTCATCGATGCCGGAACGGACCCGGCAGAGATCGCCAACCGCATCACCATCGACATCTTCGCGTGATGCCATGAGCGCTGCGGTCGAGGATACATTCGAGGGCGCAGGGCGGCGAACCTTCGCGCTGCCTTTCGCGGGCATCTGGCGCAACGGGCTTTTCGCGGCCGGCACGTGGTTTCTGACCGCGGCGCTGACCTACGGCCTGCCCGATGTCATCAGCTGGGGGGCGACGGAGCTTTTTGCCGTCGTCACGCTGGTCGGCGCGGGGATATTCCTCGTGCTGTCGGTAACGGTCAGCAGGCTCGGCAGCGTCGGCCGCACGCTCGTCCATTACGGGCCGTGGTTCATCGTGCTCGGCCTCTGGCTTGCCACCTGGGAGGTGCTGACGGCCAAGCTCGGCTGGTTGCCGAAGCCGTTCTTCTCGCCGCCGCAGGGCCTGCTGCACGTCTATGTGACGGATTGGGACCGCCTGCTTGTCTGCATCGCCTATACCGGGCGGCTCTGGGGCCTCGGCTTCTTCTCCGGCATCCTCGTCGGCTTTGCCGGCGGCGTCGCTCTCGGCTGGTCGAAGCGGTTCGCCTATTGGGGCATGCCGCTTCTCAAGCTGATCGGCCCGGTGCCGGCCAGCGCCTGGATTCCCTGCACCTTCTTCATCTTTCCGTCGACCTTCCACGCCTCCATCTTCCTCGTGGCGCTCGCCTCCGGCATTCCGGTCGCGATCCTCACGGCGGCGGGCGTCGGCCAGGTCAACCGCTCCTTCTACGACGTCGCCCGCACGCTGGGTGCGGACAACCGCTTCCTCATCTTCAAGGTCGCGATCCCGGCCTCGCTGCCGAACGTCTTCGTCGGCCTTTTCATGGGGCTCTACTATTCCTTCGCCGTGCTTGTCGTCGCCGAGATGCTCGGCGCCAAGTTCGGCCTCGGCTGGTATCTCCAGTTCAACACGGCCTACTCGGCCTATGCCAACGTCTATGCCGCCCTCATCGTCATGGCGCTGATCTGCGCCGGGCTCGTGCGCCTGCTCTTCGTGGTGCGCGATCGCCTGCTCGGCTGGCAGAAGGGGATCCTCTGATGGCCCTTGCGCTCGCAGAAACCAACGCCGCCGGCAGCATCGCGCTCGATGTGGAAGGCGTCTCCCACCGCTACGAAAGCGGCGGCAGGGACCTGCAGGTTCTCGACGATGTGAGCCTGACGATCGCGCCGGGCGAATTCGTCGCCCTGCTCGGCCCGTCCGGCTGCGGCAAGTCCACCCTGCTGCGCCTTGCCGCCGGCCTTGAAAAAGCGACAAGGGGGCGGGTGCTGGAAGACGGAAAGCCCATCACCGGGCCGAACCCGGACCGTATCCTCGTCTTCCAGGATGCGACGCTGTTTCCCTGGCGCACGGTGCGCGCCAATATAGCGACAGGGCTTGAAGCGCGCGGCCTCCTGACCGCGCTTGAGCACCGGATCGACGAGGTGCTGAAGCTGGTGAAGCTCGAAGGCTTCTCGGATTTCTATCCGCACCAGCTTTCGGGCGGCATGGCGCAGCGTGCCGCGCTTGCCCGCGCCCTCGTCAACGATCCGAAGCTGCTGCTGCTGGACGAACCCTTCGGCAAGCTCGATTCGCTGACGCGGCTACGCATGCAGAACGAACTGCTCGACCTGTGGAAGAGCACCGGCTTCACCGCCCTGCTCGTCACCCACGATGTGGAGGAGGCGCTGCTGCTGGCCGACCGGGTGATCGTGCTTTCGGACCGGCCGGCCTCGATCATCGCGCAGGTGCGCGTCGACCGGCACCATCCGCGCCGGCGGGACGATGCCGGTCTCGTCGCGCTGCGCCGCGCGCTGCTGGAAAAGCTGGGGATCTCCCATGACGTCTAGCGCACGCCTTTCCTCCCAGGCCGTGGCGATTGCCGGCGGTGCCTTCGCGTTGCTGTCGCTCGGCTGGTGGTGGCTGATCTTCAGCAAGGTCGTCGCGGCCGATTACCTGACGGTCGGGCAGGCCGTGACCTGCATCGCCGGGGCGAGCGACCTGTGCACGCTCGCCCAGGCGCTCTGCACCGACGACCATCTCTACGGCATCCGGTGGTACGCGCCGGAAGCCTTCTGGGCCGCAGCCAGCATCCTCGTCGCCGGCGTCCTTCTGTCGGCCCGTCCCGCGCGCGCCTGAGGGCGCTCATCAAAGGAGAAGTGTCATGACGATCCATCAAGCCCCCGAGGTTGCCGAGCAGGACATCGTCGAGGTGCCGGCGGGAACCGCCACCTTCAAGAGCCGTCACCCGGAGACGATCGCGCTGCATGGCGGCAGTTTCCGCTACGATCCGGCGACCGGCGCGGTCGCCGTGCCGATCTACCAGACGTCGTCGTTCCAGTTGCCCGGCACCGATGGCGCCGACAAGCTCTTCGCGCTGGAAGCCCCCGGCCATCTCTACACCCGCGTCTCGAACCCGACGCAGGATGCCTTCGAGCAGCGCCTTGCCGAACTGGAGGGCGGCGCGGCCGCGCTGGCGCTCTCCTCCGGGCAGGCCGCGTCGGCCTTCGCCATTCTCAATGTCGCGCGCGCCGGCGACAACATCGTCAGCGCCGCCGGCCTCTACGGCGGCACCTGGGCGCTCTTCGCCGCGACGCTGAAGAGTTTCGGCATCGAGACCCGCTTCGTCGATGCCGCCGATCCGGACGCCTTCGAAAAGGCGACGGACGCGCGCACGCGCGCCTACTACGCCGAATCCCTGCCCAACCCGAAGCTGGAAGTCTTCCCGATTGCCGACGTCGCCGCCATCGGCCGCCGGCACGGCATTCCGCTGATCGTCGACAACACGGCGGCGCCCCTGATCATCCGGCCGCTCGACCATGGTGCGGCGGTGGTGGTCTACTCGACCACGAAATATATCGGCGGCCACGGCACCTCCATCGGCGGCGCCATCGTCGACGGCGGCAACTTCCCCTGGGCGGACCATGCGGCGCGCCAGCCGAACCTGACGGAGCCGGACGCAAGCTACCAGGGCAAGACGTGGATCGAGAAAGCCGAGGCCATCGGCTTCCATCCCTATATCCTGCGCGCCCGCGCCGTGCTGCTGCGCGACCTCGGCGCGGCGATCAGCCCGCAGAACGCCTTCCAGTTCATCCAGGGCCTGGAAACCCTGCCGCTGCGCCTTCGCCAGCACAACGAGAATGCGGTGAAGGTCGCCGAATATCTCAAGGGCCATGCCAAGGTCGAGCGCGTCATCTTCCCGAAGTTCCAGGACGGCGTGGCGCGGGCCCGGGCGGAGAAGTACTTCACGCCCGGTCATTTCGGCGCGCTGGTCGGCTTCGAACTGAAGGGTGGGCGCGAAGCCGGCCGCCGCTTCATCGACAGCCTCCAGCTCTTCTACCATCTCGCCAATATCGGCGACGCGCGCTCGCTGGCCATCCATCCATCGACGACGACCCATTCGCAGCTCACGCTGGAGGACCAGCTCGCAACCGGCGTCACCCCCGGCTACGTGCGTCTGTCCATCGGCCTCGAACACCCGGATGACCTGATCGCCGATCTGGAACGAGCCATTGCGCTGGCCTGAGGCCGGCCACCCGATCGGCGTGCGACCCCGGCGCTCCTCCTCGCGCCGGGGTCTTTCCTTAGTCGCCGCTTTCCCATCAATTCCACGCCTGACCGGTCTGCCGGCCCCGCGACGAGCAGGTGCTGGCGCAGATCGAGACTGTCTGGAGCGCCGGCCCCGGTGAGGAGCCGCCGCGCCGTTCGGCGATCATTGCGGAAATCGCCGCAAGCCGCGGCGCCGCCGTTATGGTGTGTTCCGCAGCGGGGGCAGGTAACGGAGTAAGGGGAGAAGCCCCGATTCCTGGAGCTGCGCGCGGAGCCGAATCTTTTCCCAACGCCGCGCATTTTGGAAAATCCTGCCTGTTTCCGCGCATTACCCCAAATAATTTATAGAGTATATGCTTACCGATCCACGGGGGACATCAGGCCCGACGCCCCCCGTCCCGGCGTCACCCGCCGCAATCTCCTGAAGCTCACCGCCGTCGCCGGCGTTGTGGCGGCCACGGGCCTTCTGCCGGCCCCCCCGCCGCCGGCCGGGGAGCTTCCGCCAAGGGCCAAGCCCCTCGCCATCACCCCCGCCGGCACAGACCACTTCTTCGATCTCCAGGCCTACAATGCCCAGATCGAGGAGGTGAAGCGCCTCGGCGGCGAGCCGATCGCCGTCGATGCCGGCCGCAACGACGGCAAGCTCGTCTCGCAGCTCCAGACGCTGATCGCCCAGAAGCCGGATGCCATCGTCCAGCTTCTCGGTACGCTCAGCGTCATCGATCCCTGGCTGAAGAAGGCGCGCGAGGCCGATATCCCCGTTCTCACCATTGATGTCGGCTCCGTCAATTCGATCAACAACGCCACCTCCGACAACTGGGGCATCGGCAAGGACCTCGCCCTCCAGCTTGTCTCCGACATCGGCGGCGAGGGCAACATCGTCGTCTTCAACGGCTTCTACGGCGTCACGCCCTGCGCCATCCGCTACGACCAGCTCGTCAATGTCGTGAAGTATTTCCCGAAGGTGCAGATCGTGCAGCCGGAGCTGCGCGACGTGATCCCGAACACAGTCCAGGACGCCTTCACCCAGATCACCGCGATCCTCGCCAAGTATCCGGAAAAGGGGTCGATCAAGGCGATCTGGTCGGCCTGGGACATCCCGCAGCTCGGCGCCACGCAGGCGCTTGCCGCCGCCGGCCGCACGGAGATCAGGACCTACGGCGTCGACGGCAGCCCGGAAGTGCTCCAGCTCGTCGCCGACCCGAACTCGCCGGCCGCGGCCGACGTCGCCCAGCAGCCCGCCGAGCTCGGCCGCGCCGCGATCCAGAACGTCGCCCGCCACCTTGCCGGGCAGACTCTGCCGCGCGAGACCTATGTGCCGGCGCTTCTCGCCAACAAGCAGAATGTCGGCGAAATCTCCAAGAAACTCGGCATCGGCTGATTTTGAAGCAGGCCGCGGCGGCCACGCCGCGGTCTCTTTCTGCAAGATAGGGAAGGCAGCCATGGCGGATACGGCAGAGGGCGGCGCGGCAGTCGTCCGGCTCGAAAACATCGTCAAGCGCTTCGGCGGCGCGCAGGCGCTTTCGGGGGCGTCGCTCACCGTCAGGCGCGGCTCGGTGCATGGCCTCGTCGGCCAGAACGGCGCGGGCAAGTCGACGCTGATCAAGCTCATCGCCGGCCTTCACCGGGCGGACGAAGGCACGGTCGAGATCGACGGCAAGGCGTATGACCGGCTGACGCCGCATCTCGTGGAAGAGCTCGGCATTCATTTCATTCACCAGGATCGCCTGCTCGTGCCGACCTTCACGGTGGGCGAGGCGCTGTTCCTCGGGCGCGAGCCGCGCATTCCCGGCACGCCCTTCCTCGACCGCGCGGCGATGCGGCGCAGGTCCGCCGAGATCCTTCAGCGCTACTTCGGTCTCTCGCTGCCCCATTCGGCGCTGATCGCCGACCTTTCGGCGGCGGAAAAGCAGATCGTGCAGATCACCCGCGCGCTCATCGCCAATCCCAAGGTGCTGGTCTTCGACGAGCCGACCGCCGCGCTCGTCCGGCGCGAGGCGGACCTTCTCTTCCAGCTCATCCGCCGCCTCGCCGCCGAGGGCGTCACCGTCCTCTACATCTCGCACTATCTCGGCGAGATCGTCGATCTCTGCGACACGGTCACGGTGCTGCGCAACGGCCGAGACGTCGCGACCCTGCCCGTCGCCGAGACCTCGGCGGCCGAGATCGGCGCGCTGATGGTCAACCGCGATATCGGCGAGCTTTACCCGAAGCCTGCCGTCACGCCCGGCGAGGTGATCCTGCAGGTGGAGAACCTGGCGCTCGCAGACCGCTTCGACACCGTCTCCTTCTCGCTGCGCAAGGGCGAGGTCCTCGGCCTCACCGGCCTCGTCGGCTCGGGCGCGAAGGAGATGGTGCGCACGCTCTTCGGCCTCGACCGGCCGACCGGCGGCACCGTTTCCGTCAAGGGCGAGACGGTGTTCTCCGCCGATCCCGCCGCCGCGACGGACCGCCACCTGGCGCTCGTGCCGGAGGACCGCCGCCGCGACGGCGTCGCGCTCGACCTTTCCGTCACCGAGAACACCACGCTCGCCAGCCTCGACCGCTTTTCCCGCGGCCTCATCGACCGCGGCGCGGAACGGCGGCAGACCGAAAACCTCGTCAAGCGGCTGCAGATCAAGACTGACGGCGTCGATGCCCTGGTGAAGACGCTCTCGGGCGGCAACCAGCAGAAGGTGGCGATCGCCAAGTGGCTGAGCCGCCAGTCGGAAATCTACCTGCTCGACGAGCCCACGGTCGGCGTCGACATCGCCGCCAAGGTGGAGATCTACCGGCTGATCGGGGAACTTGCCGAGCGCGGGGCGGGCGTCGTCGTGCTCTCCTCCGATATCGAGGAACTGCTCGGCGTCACCGATCGCCTGCTCGTCTTCTTCCGCGGCCGCGTCACGCGGCAGTTCATCTCCTCCGAAACGAGCCCGGATCAGGTCCTTGCGGACGTGACGGGCGCCTACGAGACGCTTCGCCATGCTGGTTGACGCCCCCTATATCCCGGCTTCCGCTCGAAGTCGAGGCGCAGAAGGCATTCGAGACGCCCCGTACCGGCCCGGCCTTCGGCCGACGCCTCGCCACGCTGGCGCTCCGGGGCGGCGCGCTCGCCGTCTTCGTCGGCGTCCTCGTCGTCTTCTCCGCCGCCGCGCCGTTCTTCCTCACGGTCGGCAATATCGGCAACGTGCTCGGCCAGTCGGCCATTGCGGGCGTGCTCGCCATCGGGCTCACCATCGTCATCATCGCGGGTGGCTCGAATGTCGTGACCGGCGGCATCGACCTGTCGCTCGCCGCCAATATGGGCCTCAGCGCCGCCGTCTATGCCACACTGGTACAGGCGGGGCCTGGCGGCGGCCGCCCGATTGCCCGCGCCCTCCGCACCGGGCTTGCCATCGGCGCGGTCAACGCCGCCGCCGTCACGCTCGCGGGCATCGTGCCGCTGCTGGCGACGCTGGCCGTCATGAACGTCGTCGCCGGCCTCGAACTGGTGCTGACCCAGAACACCGTCGTCCCGGCTTCGAGCGCGTTCCTCTCGGCGCTTTCGGCCGGCGGTCCGTTCGGCATTCCCGTGCTCGCCTATCTCCTCCTCGGCTTCACGCTCGTCGTCGCCGCCATCGTGCAGTACACGCCGCTGGGCCTGCGCCTTTATGCGGTCGGCGCATTCCCGGATGCGGCGCGGGCGGCGGGCCTGCCCGTCAAGTCCTTCGTCGCGGGCTCGTTCCTGGCGAGCGGCCTGTGCGGCGGGCTCGCCGGCATCCTGTCGGTCTCCTACCTCTCGGGCAGCACCACCGGGGCCGGCGACATGCTGCTGCCGGTCGTCGTCACCGCCCTGCTCGGCACGGTCTTTTCCCGCCGGCTTGTGCCGACCGTCACGGGCACGCTGCTGTCGGCGCTCTTCGTCGGCTTCCTCATCAACGGCTTCCAACTCCTCAACATTTCCAGCACGCTGGTCAGCGGCGTGCAGGGACTGCTGATCCTGCTCGTCGTTTCCGCCACCACGCTGCTCGGCCGCAAGGAGAATGCCTGACATGGCGACCGTCGCTCTCTCCTCCCTCGGCCGCGGCGCCGCCGGCTATGCGCTGGTCGCGGCGCTTGCCGCCGTCTTCGCCCTCTTCGCGACGCTTGCGCCCGGTTTCCTCACCGGCGCGAACCTCCTCA
>Ga0066256_1002463_pt1 | contig 20409 bp, 22 predicted proteins | sample ThiBio_1000_biof_FD_87107 | JGI IMG/M metagenome (GOLD analysis project Ga0066256, IMG submission 87107) | Wastewater bioreactor microbial communities from Cape Town, South Africa - Thiocy_expt_1000_biof (version 2) | ecosystem: Engineered > Bioreactor > Thiocyanate-remediating >... | reverse complement strand
CATTCGCCTCCGGCATCAGCCGCCGGAACACCTGCTCGACCAGCAGCGAGTGCTGCGCCACCGAGAAGGCGTGGTCGCCGCTGGTCTGGCCATTCCAGCGCGCCACCCGCGCCAGCCCGTGCGCGATGTCGGAGAGCTCGACGTCGAGCGGGGAGGGGTCGAGCAGGTCGAGCCGGCGGCCGGACAGCATGCGCTGCCAGGCGCGGTCGGGCGCGCCGGGCCGATCCGGCATCAGGCCTCCTCCGCGCCGGAAGCGGTCTCGGGGAAGCGGAATTTCGCCCAACCGGGAATGGCGAGCGTCAGCGCGACGTCGCCCGCCAGAAGCGGCGTGCCGGCGTCCAGCGCGTCCTTGACGCGGTCGATGCGGGCGATCGCCAGCCCGTGCCGGCCGGCGACCGTGCCGAGCTGCCCGACCGTCCGTCCTCCCGCGGTGATGTCGGTGCCTGTGGGCGGCAGCGCGGCGTCCGCCGCGGCCTCCAGCACGCGCCGCCGCGCCGTGCCGCGGTGCTGCATGCGCGACCCCCCCTCCTGGCCGACATAGCAGCCCTTCTGGAAGCCGACGCCGCCGCTCTGGTCGAGCAGCACGTCGTGCGGGAAGGCGTCGCCCGGCGCATAGTCCGCGCCGGCCTCGGCGACCGCGCAGCGCACCCGCAGCGCATCCCAGTCGGCAGCCGTCGCGTCGGCGGAGATCGCCGGGCCGTAGAGACGCCATACCGTGACGGGCACGAAGCGCATGTCGCGCAGCAGCATTGTTGAATCGGTTTCCGAAGGACCGGAATCATTTTCCCACGACGCGCCGACAAGCAGTTGATCCTGCTTGGAGATCGTCACCTTGGCGCGCAGCCGGTAGAGCGTCAGCCGCTTGACGAGGTCGTCCGCCGCGCTCGCCATCGCGTCGAGCATCAGCCGGTTCTCGCCGGCGCGGCAGACGAGGAACTCGAACAGGATCTTGCCCTGCGGCGACAGCAGCGCGCAAGCGCGCGCCTCGCCCTCGCCGAGCCGGTCAAGGTCGGCCGTGACGATGTTCTGGAGGAAATGTTCGGCTTCCGGCCCGGCGACCTCGATCACCGTCCGGTCGATCTGCACTGTCGGCATGGGCCTGTCCGCGCTTGCATTTGGGGTGCGCCCTACGTAAGCCCGGCTCCGGCGGCCGGCAAGCCCGGCGCGGAACGGAGGCGGGCCATGCTGACATTCGACCTGATCCTGCGCGGCGGCACGGTGGTGAACCACGACGGTGTCGGCCTGCGCGACGTCGGCGTCCACCACGGCCGCATCGCCCAGATCGGCGATCTGTCGCGTGCCGTCGCGGCGGAGACGATCGACTGCACCGGCCTGCATGTCCTGCCCGGCGTCGTCGACAGTCAGGTCCATTTCCGCGAGCCCGGCATGGAGCACAAGGAGGACTTGGAGACGGGCTCGCGCGCGGCCGTGCTGGGTGGCGTCACCGCCGTCTTCGAGATGCCCAACACCAACCCGCTGACGACCAGCGAGGCCGCCCTTGCCGACAAGGTGCGGCGCGCCCGCCACCGCATGCATTGCGACTTCGCCTTCTGGGTCGGCGGCACGCACGAGAACGCCGCCGATGTCGGCGAACTGGAGCGGCTGCCGGGCGCGGCCGGGATAAAGGTGTTCATGGGCGCATCGACCGGCGACCTGCTGGTCGAGGACGACGAGGGCGTCGCCGCCATCCTGAAGAACACGCGCCGCCGCGCCGCCTTCCATTCCGAGGACGAGTACCGCCTGCGCGAGCGGCTGTCCGAGCGCGTGCCGGGCGACCCGTCCTCGCATCCCGTCTGGCGCGACGAGGTCGCCGCACTCACCTGCACCCAGCGCCTCGTGCGCATCGCGCGGGAAAACCGCGCCCGCATCCATGTCCTGCACATCTCGACCGCGGAGGAGATTGCCTTCCTCGAAGGCCACAAGGACGTCGCGACCTGCGAGGCGACGCCGCATCACCTGACGCTGTCTTCCGACGACTATGCCCGGCTCGGCACGCTCCTCCAGATGAACCCGCCGGTTCGCGCCGCCGGCCATCGCGACGGCGTCTGGAAGGGCGTCGGGCAGGGCATCATCGACGTGCTCGGCTCGGACCACGCCCCGCACACGCTGGAGGAAAAGGCAAAGCCCTATCCGTCCTCGCCGTCCGGCATGCCGGGCGTGCAGACGCTGGTGCCGGTCATGCTCGACCACGTGAACGCCGGCCGCTTGACCATCGAGCGCTTCGTCGACCTGTCGAGCCACGGCCCCAACCGCATCTTCGGCATGGCGCGAAAAGGCCGCATCGCCGCCGGCTACGACGCCGACTTCACCGTGGTCGACATGAAGCGCACCGAGACGATCACCAACGCGCAGGCAGGCTCCCGCGCCGGCTGGACGCCCTATGACGGCATGAAGGTTACCGGCTGGCCCGTCGGCACCATCATCCGCGGCCGCCGCGTCATGTGGGAAGCCGAGATCGTGACGCCGGGGCAGGGCGAGCCGGTGGAGTTTCAGGAGAGCGGCAGTCGGCAGTCGGCAGTCGGCAGTCGATAGAAGGGCCTGCAATCCCGGCGCCAGATCTGCTTGTCGAAAGCGAATCTCCGCGTTTATCTCATTTCCGACTGCCGACTGCCGACTGCCGACTGCCGACTGCCCTCGTTCAATCCCCCGCCACGAAGAACGCCCATTTCCCCGCCGGCGTGATGCCGACGCGGTAGAAGATGTAGGCGCCGTAGTTCTTCATGTCCTCGTAGTCGCCGGCCGTCACCAGCCGGAACAGCTCGACGAGCTGCGATCCCTTGAGCGATTCGATCGGCACGGCGAAGAAATAGGGCCAGACATACATCTCGCCCTCGGCGCCCGGCTCGAGATGGACGTAGCCCGCCTCCAGCACCTCCTCCAGGATCGCCAGGATCTCGTATCCCTCGCCGTCGCCCGAGAGCCCCTTGAGGAAGGTGATCGGGTCCTCGGTGCTGTCGCCGAGCGACAGCATGGTGCCCTCGTCGCCGGTGGCGATCAGCGGCCGCAGCGCCTCGATGTCGCCGGCCTTGGCGATCGCGACGAGCTTGTCGCGCAGCGCGCGCACCGGCTCGGGGAGCTGCGACAGGTCGTAGAGGACCTCCGGCGTCTCGGTCGCGGCGGCCGGCTGTTCGCCCTCCTCGGGCTGCGCCGCCGCCGGCGGCGTCTCGCCGGCTGGCGCGGTCTTGCCGTCCTCGCCGGCGGGCGCCTGCTGCGGGGCGGCCGTGGGGTTGCTCGGGTTGGCGATCGGCGGCGGCAGAGGCACGGAGGTCACCGGCGGCTGCGCCGGCACGTCCTCCTGCGGCAGCTCGCTCAGTGCCGCCGCGGGCGACAGCGACAGCCCGAGCGCGAGCAGCGCCGCCGGAAGCGCCGCGGCCGGCCGGACGCACCGGCTGCGCAGCGAATGAAACCGCATCATGGACTTCCCTTCCTCGACCGCATGCCGGCGGCGGGGCCGGCCTCGCCGCCGACTATAGGGCAAAATGAACGGGAAGGGGATTCTGCCCGGCCGCGGCGCCGGGCGGCGCTCTCAGTGCCGGGTCCGGTTTTCCTCGAAGTCGCCGGCCACCACGCGTTCGCGCATGCGCTCCAGCATCGCCAGCGCGGCCTCCTCGCCGCAGGCGCGGGCGAGCTCGGCGAACGCCGTCGACAGCGCGGCCTCGGCCATGATCTCGGGCTCGATGCCGGAGGCGATCGCCTCGGCCCAGGCCTCGGTCTGGCTCTCCAGCGCCGTCAGTCTCTTTTCCTCGCGAATGAGCGCGTCGATTTCGCCGAGGCTCTGTGTCATTTCGTCTACACCCTTTGCCGGCGGGCCTCCGGAGCCCGCGCGTCGTCCCTTGCGTCTTTAATGTCCGGTTAACAGATTAGCACAGCCTGCGCCGTTGGCACCCCCGCCGGGCGAGCCAAATAAAATTTGAGTTAATTTCCATATTTCGCGACGATCTGCTTGGTCAGCGTCTCGCCTTCCAGCATGTAGCGCTCGATCGCCTCCACCGCCGAGGGCGTGCAGGTCGTGTAGACGCTGTCGAAGGAGCGGTAGCCGCGGTTGAAGCTCGCCGTCAGCCTGGCGCGCCGGTCGGCGTCCGGGTTCTCGGTGGTGATGAGCTGCTCCATCTGCTCGCGCCAGGTCGTGCCCTTCTCGCCGCAGAGGTTGCGCAGGTAGTGCAGCGAGCCGAGCAGCTCGGCGAGCCGCATCAGGTCGGCGTCGTAGGGCGCGTCGACGGCGCGCGCCGGCACGGCCGATGCCGTCGCCAGCACGATCGAAGCCCATACCGCGAGGATGCGCCCTTTGCCCGCCATGTGGTTGTTGTGGCGGAAGATTTGGGCCGCCGCAAGGCAAAGGTCGCGACCCCGGCGGCCTTTGCGCGGCATCGTTAACCGGCCGGCGTCGCGGCCGCGGCGAGCAGCTCGCGGGCGATCTCGAGCACGCTGTCGATGACGGGGATCCCATCCAGCTCGCCTTCCGCGAACCAGCCCGCGGCCTCCGCGTCGTCGCCCGCCGCCAGCGCGCCCTCGGCCGCGTCGCCGGCGAAGACGGTCAGGTCGAAGCCCGGCGCGCCGGGTCCGGCCGGCAGGATGGCGACGGTGCGGTAGGGGGCCAGCGCGCCGGCCGAGAGCGCGGTCTCCTCGGCGAGCTCGCGCCGGGCCGCCGCCTCGCGGCTCTCGCCCGGCTCGACGCGCCCGCCGGGAAAGGCCCAGATGCCGCGCCCCGGCTCGCGCCCGCGTCGCACCAGCAGCACGCGCCCGTCGCGCACGAGCGCGACGGAGACGGCGGCGAGGATGACGGGGGAGGAATCCGCTTTCACCTGTGGGCGCTCCATGTCCGGCGTCGCGGCAAGGTTGCCCCGGCCGGCGAAGCCCTGCACAGTCCGGGGCCGAAGCATCGCAGCTTCACGCATCGCCAGGGGAGTTGTCCATGCACCAGCCGACCCTTTCGGGGCAAGAGCCGCGGCCGGGAGGCCGTTGAGCCATGTGCGGCCGCTTCGCCCTCGTTCAGGGTCCGCAGGACCTCGAGGAGATCTTCGCGGTGGCGGAGCTCGGGGCCTTCCCGCCGCGCTACAACATCGCGCCGACGCAACCCGTGCTGGTCGTGGTCGCCGCGCCGCCGCGCGCGCCGGGCTCCAACCTGCCCGGGCGGCAGGCGCTGCTCGCCCGCTGGGGCCTGATCCCCGGCTGGGCGAAGAACCCCAACGACCTGCCGCTGCTGATCAATGCGCGCTCCGAGACGGCGGCCGAGAAGCCCGCCTTCCGCGCCGCCATGCGCCACCGCCGCGCGCTGATCCCGGCCTCGGGCTTCTACGAATGGCGGCGCGGCAACGGCAGGACCGGGCAGGCCTACTGGGTGCGGCCGCGCGCCGGCGGCGTGGTCGCCTTCGCGGGCCTGCTGGAGACGTGGCTCGAGCCGGGCGGTGCGGAGATCGACACTGCGGCGATCCTGACGACGCCGGCCAATGCGGACCTCGCCGGCATCCACGACCGCATGCCGGTTGTGATCCGGCCGCAGGACTTTTCGCGCTGGCTCGACTGCGTGCGCAACGAGCCGCGCGACGTGGCCGACCTCACGGCGCCTGTCGATCCCGGCTTCTTCGAGGCGGTGCCGGTGTCGAGCGCCGTCAACAAGGTCGCCAACACCAGCCCGGAGATCCAGGAACGGGTGGAGGAGGCGGCCCGGCCCGAGGCCGCTCCGGCGGCGGAGCCGAAGCAGATGAGCCTGTTCTGACGGCGGCCCGTCTCGCCCCAGCCCGCCGTGCATGTCTGGCCCATTGCAGCCGCCCCGCATTGCGGGCATCCACGCACAATGGTGTCCGCATTCCTCTCCGGCTTCCTGCTCGGCGGCTCGCTGATCGTCGCGATCGGCGCGCAGAACGCCTTCATCCTGCGGCAGGGCCTGCTGCGGAGCCACGTCTTCGTGCTGTGCCTCGTCTGCGCGCTGTCGGATGCGGTGCTGATCGCGGCCGGCGTCGCCGGGCTGGGAACGTTGGTCGCGGCCTCGCCGCGCCTGCTCGCGGTCGTCACGGTGGGCGGCGCGCTGTTCCTCTTCGCCTACGCTCTGTTTGCGCTCCGCCGAGCGCTACGCCCGCAGGCGCTGACGGCGGCCCTGTCGGGACAGGGCAGCCTGAAGGCCGCGCTCGCCGCCTGCCTCGCCTTCACCTTCCTGAACCCGCACGTCTATCTCGACACGGTGCTTTTGGTCGGCTCGATCTCGGCGACGCATGAAGGGGCGGCCCGCACCGCATTCGGCGCAGGCGCAGCGACCGCCTCCTTCGTCTGGTTCTTCGGTCTCGGCTACGGCGCCCGACTGCTGCAGCCGCTCTTCGCGCGGCCGTCCGCCTGGCGCGTCCTCGACCTCCTGATCGCCGCAGTCATGGCGGCGATCGCCATCAGCCTGCTTCGCGGGCTGACCTGATCAGCGGCTCGGCAGCGCGTTGTGGGCCGGGCGGCGGAACAGCAGCGCGGCCAGGATCGCGGCCGGGCCGATGGCGCGGTAGTGGCGGGTGAGCTGCGCGTATTCGGAGCGGGTACGGGTGGTCTCGTGCGTGCGGATGTCCATGGTCTTCCCTCTCTCGTTCGCGTGTTGCGTGGCTCTGCATCTCGCTTCGCATTGGGACCGAATCTGGGCGGCTTTTCTGCCTTTTCGGGGCCATTTGGTTAACGCTGGCGGCAACTTGCGGAAGCCGGTTCGCCTGATGCTTTCGCGCCACAGTCGCGGCTCCCGCCCGGCACTTTCCGCCTTGACGGAAAAGGCCGCCGAAGCGATAAAGCGGCCCATGAAGACGTCGATCGCCATTATCGGGATCTGCATTATCGGCTAGCGCATCGCTGGCCCGGACGTTTTCGCCCTCTTTCCAGAACCGAAAACCGACCCGGCCAGCAGGCCCGGACGGTTGCCGTCCGGGAAAACGAGGGAGACTTGCGTGACTGACGGAACGACCCGGCTCAGGCTCCACAACACGCTGACGCGCGCGAAGGAGGATTTCGTCCCCATCGCCGCCGACCACGTGCGCATGTATGTCTGCGGCCCGACCGTCTACGACTACGCCCATATCGGCAATGCCCGGCCGGTGATCGTCTTCGACGTGCTCTACCGGCTGCTGCGCCATCTCTACGGCGCGGCCCACGTCACCTATGTCCGCAACATCACCGACGTGGACGACAAGATCAACGCGCGCGCCGCCCGCGACTTTCCCGACCTGCCGCTCAACGAGGCGATCCGCAAGGTGACGGAAGCGACCAACGCGCAGTTCCAGGCCGACGTCGCCGCGCTCGGCTGCCTGGAGCCCGACGCCCAGCCGCGCGCCACCGAATATATCGGCGAGATGAAGGCGATGATCGACCGGCTGGTCGCCGAGGGCGTCGCCTATGTGGCGGAAGACCACGTGCTGTTCTCGCCCTCGGCGATGAACGCGCGCAAGGGCCCGCGCTACGGCGCGCTGTCGCGCCGCCCGCTCGACGAGATGCTGGCCGGCGCGCGCGTCGACGTCGCCTCCTACAAGCGCGACGAGATGGATTTCGTCCTCTGGAAGCCGTCCAAGCCGGGCGAGCCCGGCTGGCCCTCGCCGGCGGGCATCGCGGTTCAGGGACGTCCCGGCTGGCACATCGAGTGCTCGGCCATGTCGATGGCCAAGCTGCTGGAGCCGTTCGGCGGCGGCCTGCGCTGCGACGATCCGGAAAAGAACGTCTTCGACATCCACGGCGGCGGCATCGACCTCGTCTTCCCCCACCACGAGAACGAGATCGCCCAGTCCTGCTGCGCGCTGGGCACCGAGCGCATGGCCAATGTCTGGATGCACAACGGCTTCCTGCAGGTCGAGGGCCGCAAGATGGCCAAGAGCGAGGGCAATTTCGTCACCATCAACGAGCTGCTGAACACGGAAAAGTTCGGCGGCCGCAGATGGCCCGGCGAGGTGCTGCGCCTCGCCATGCTGATGACGCACTATCGCGAGCCGATCGACTTCTCGCTGCGCAAGCTGGAGGAGGCGGAAGCGGTGTTGGCAAAGTGGCGCCGCCGCGCCGCCGGCGCCGAAACCGGCGCGATCGAGCCCGTACTGCTCGATGCGCTGGCGGACGACCTCGACATGGCGTCCTATTTCCGGCTGCTGAGCGACGCCGATCTGGCGCCTGGGTCGCTGAAGGCGGCCGCCGCGCTCGTCGGCCTCGACCTGTCCGAGCTGGAGACGGAAATCGACGTCGCCGATTTCGTCGCCCGCCGCCTCGCCTTCATCCGCGAGAAGAACTGGGCCGAAGCCGACAGGATCCGCGACGAACTCCTGGCGCAGGGCGTGCAGTTGAAAGACGGCAAGGACCCCGCCACCGGCGAACGCGTGACGACCTGGGAGGTGAAGCGGTGAGGCAGGCTCGGCATTACGCGGACAGGCTGGCGGGACAGCGCCCCCCTCTGTCCTGCCGGACATCTCCCCCACGAGGGGGGAGATCGGCCGGCCGCACGACTTTCGCCAATCGCCGACGTTGCAGAATAGACAGCGGCACCGAAGCTGCCAATCTCCCCCCGTGTGGGGGAGATGTCCGGCAGGACAGAGGGGGGCAACGTAGAGCGCTGACCTTGCCCGCGGGCGGAGGCCGCTGATGCCGCACACGCCGCTGCCGCCGAAGAACCGGACGCGCGCCAGGCAGATGCGCCGCGTCATGACCGATGCCGAGTTGAAGCTCTGGAACGAGCTTCGCGCTCATAGGCTCATGGGGCTCGGCTTTCGCAGGCAGTTCCCCATTGCCGGTTACATCGTCGACTTTGCCTGTCCGACGCATCGACTGGTCGTCGAGGTCGACGGTTCGCAGCATGGCGACGATACGCGCGCCGCTGCCGACGAGACACGCACAGCCAGGCTTCAACAGGATGGCTGGACCGTCCTCCGTTTCTGGAACGACGACGTCCTCACCGACATCGACAATGTCTGCCTGCATATCGTCACCGCGGCCGGACTGACGGCGCAGGACGCGGCGAGGCATGCGCAGGCAGCCCTATCCACTACGGAGGCACACCCATGATCGACCATGCAGGCATATCCGTTTCCGATTGGGGGAAGGCTAAGGCCTTTTATGACGCGGCGCTCGGGGCGCTGGGGGCGACGATGCTGATGACGGTGCCGGAGGCGCACACCGGCGGCGTCAAGGTCGGCGGCTACGGGCGCGACAAGCCGGACTTCTGGCTGCACGGCGCGGGCGAGCCCGGCCCCGGCAGGCACTATGCCTTTGTCGCGAAAAACCGCGCCGAGGTCGACGCCTTCTACGCCGCGGCGATGGCCAACGGCGGCCGCGACAACGGCAAGCCCGGCATCCGCGCCCACTACCACCCGAATTATTACGGCGCCTTCGTCCTCGACCCCGACGGCAACAATGTCGAGGCGGTCTGCCACAGGCCGGAATAGCATGGTCGGCAAAAAGCGAGCAGGAACAATGGCATGCCACCGGCCGCGGAATCGGCCCGACAGCGGCCTGATTCATCGCGCGAGGATGCCATGAGCCTCGACAACAGGCCGGTCTACACCGGCGGCTGCCAGTGCGGCGCCGTGCGCTTCCGCGTCGAGGGCCGGCTGACAAACGCCTCGGTCTGCCATTGCCGCATGTGCCAGAAGGCGTTCGGTTCCTTCTACGCGCCGCTGGCGACCGCGCCGGCGGGCGGGCTGGCCTGGACGCGCGGCGGGCCGAAGCGCTTCCGTTCGTCCAACCATGTGCGGCGCGGCTTCTGTGCCGAATGCGGCACGCCGCTCACCTTCGAGGCGCCGGACGGCACCGCGCTCGCCATCGGTGCCTTCGACCACCCGGAGGAGGTGGCGCCGGCGATCCAGTGGGGCGTCGAGGCCAAGCTGCCCTATGTGGACGACGTGCCCTCGCTGCCGGGCGAGCGCACCGAGGCCGACATGGGCTCGGCTTCCTACCTCGCCGACCTCGTCTCCTACCAGCATCCCGACCACGACACCGAGAGCTGGCCGCCGGCCGGCGGGAGCGCGCGCGGATGAGCGGCACGGCGATCACCGGCGGCTGCCAGTGCGGCGCGGTCCGCTACCGCGTGGCGACCGAACTCGGCAATCCGCACCTGTGCCACTGCCGCATGTGCCAGAAGGCCGCCGGCAACTACTTCATGCCGCTCGCCGGCGCCCCGCGGGGGAAAATCGTCGTCACGCGCGGCGAGCCGGGCTGGTTCCAGTCCTCCGACGTGGTCCGCCGCGGCTTCTGCCGGGACTGCGGCACGCCGCTGTTCTTCGATCCGGTCGACGACGACCGCATGCTGGTCGTGCTCGGCAGCCTCGACGACCCGTCGCGCTACAGTCCGGCGTCGGAGGATTCGACCGAATCCCGCCTGCCGTTCGTCGCCGCGTGGGCGGGCCTGCGCCAGAAGGTGACGGAAGACGACTTTTCGCCGGACGAGCTGGTGCGGATCGCCCGATCGAACCATCAGCATCCCGATCATGACACCGAGACCTGGCCGCCGGAGGGCCGGACATGACCGCGCTGCGCACGCTCTACCCCGAGATCGAGCCGTTCGACAGCGGCATGCTCGACGTCGGCGACGGCCACAAGATCTACTGGGAGCGCGTCGGCACCAGGGGCGCCAGGCCGGCCGTCTTCCTGCATGGCGGGCCGGGCGGCGGCATGTCGCCGAAGCATCGCCGGCTGTTCGACCCGGCGTGCTACGACGTGATCCTGTTCGACCAGCGCGGCTGCGGCAGGTCGACCCCCAACGCCTCGCTGGAGGCCAACACCACCTGGCACCTCGTCGCCGACATCGAGCGGCTGCGCGAGAAGTTCGGCTTCGAGAAATGGCTCGTCTTCGGCGGCTCGTGGGGCTCGACGCTGGCGCTGGCCTATGCGCAGACGCATCCGCAGCGTGTCGGCGCGCTCGTCCTGCGCGGCATCTACACGCTCTCTCGCGCCGAGCTCGACTGGTACTACCAGTTCGGCGTCTCCGAGGTGTTCCCCGACAAGTGGGAGCGCTTCCTGGCGCCGATCCCGCCGGCCGAGCGCGGCAACATGATGACGGCCTACCGCAAGCTGCTCACCGGTACGGACCGCGCCAGGCAGATCGAGGCGGCGAAGGCGTGGAGCAAGTGGGAAGGCGAGACGATCACGCTGCTGCCCGAGCCGGAGACCAGCGATCCCTTCGCGCAGGAGGACTACGCCGTCGCCTTCGCCCGCATCGAGAACCACTATTTCGTCCATGGCGGCTGGCTGCGCGAGCGCCAGCTCCTCGACGACGCGCACAGGCTCAACGGCATTCCCGGCGTCATCATCCACGGCCGCTACGACATGCCGTGCCCGGCGCGCTATGCTTGGGAGCTGCACAAGGGCTGGCCGGAGGCCGAATTCTTCCTGATCGAGGGCGCCGGCCACGCCTATTCCGAACCCGGCATCCTCGACCGGCTGATCTACGCCACGGACAAGTTTGCAGGCGCAAAGCCATGATGAAAGAACGCATCTACCTCTTCGACACCACGCTGCGCGACGGCCAGCAGACGCCGGGCGTCGACTTCTCCGTCGAGGACAAGTCGGCGATCGCGGCCATGCTGGACGAGTTCGGCATCGACTATGTCGAGGGCGGCTATCCGGGCGCCAACCCAACCGACAGCGCCTTCTTCGAGAAGAAGCGCACACGCCGCGCGACCTTCGTCGCCTTCGGCATGACCAAGCGCGCCGGCGTGTCGGCCTCCAACGATCCGGGCATCGCCGCGCTGCTGCAGGCGAAGTCCGACGCGATCTGCTACGTCGCCAAGAGCTCGCAATACCAGGTGCGCGTCGCGCTCGGCTGCACCGACGAGGAGAACCTCGAATCCATCTCGGCCTCTGTCGCGGCCGCGCGCGACGCCGGCCGCGAGGCGATGGTCGACTGCGAGCACTTCTTCGACGGCTTCAAGGAGAACCCGGCCTATACGCTCGCCTGCGCCAGGGCCGCCTACGAGGCCGGCGCGCGCTGGGTTGTGCTGTGCGACACCAAGGGCGGCGCCCAGCCGTCGGAGGTCCGCGCCATCGTCGCCAGGGTCGCCGCCGCCGGCATCCCCGGGAGCAATCTCGGCATCCACGCCCATGACGACCCCGGCCAGGCGGTGGCCAATTCGCTCGCTGCGGTCGAGGCGGGTGTGCGCCAGGTGCAGGGCACGCTCAACGGCATCGGCGAGCGCTGCGGCAACGCCAACCTCGTCACCATCATCCCGACGCTGATGCTCAAGCCGGCCTATGCCGACCGCTTCGAGACGGGCGTCACGGCGGAGGCGCTGGCCGGCATCTCGCGCCTGTCGCGCGCCTTCGACGAGCTGCTCAACCGCGCGCCCGAGCCGCAGGCGCCCTATGTCGGCGCGTCGGCCTTCGCCACCAAGGCCGGCATCCATGCCTCGGCCATCCTCAAGGAGCCGCAGACCTACGAGCACGTGCCGCCCGAGAGCGTCGGCAACAGCCGCCGCGTCATGGTCTCCGACCAGGGCGGCAAGGCGAATTTCGTCTCCGAGCTGAAGCGCCGCGGCATATCCGTCGCGAAGAACGACCCGCGCCTCGACAGCCTGATCGCGCTGGTCAAGGACCGCGAGGCGCAGGGCTATGCCTATGAGGGCGCCGACGCCAGCTTCGACCTGCTCGCCCGCCGCATCCTCGGCACCGTGCCGGAATTCTTCAAGGTCGAGTCCTTCCGCGTCATGGTCGAGCGCCGCCACAACGCGCTCGGCGACCTCGTCACGGTGACGGAGGCCGTGGTCAAGGTCACCGTCGACGGCGAGACGCGCATGTCGGTCGCCGAGAGCCAGCACGGCCCGGTCAACGCGCTCGACATCGCGCTGCGCAAGGACCTCGGCAGCTACCAGGCCGAGATCGCCGACATGGAGCTGGTCGACTTCAAGGTCCGCATCCTCAACGGCGGCACGGCGGCCGTCACCCGCGTGCTGATCGAATCGCGCGACGCCACCGGCGCCCGCTGGTGGACGGTCGGCGTCTCCGACAACATCATCGACGCCTCCTTCCAGGCGCTGATGGATTCGATCGTCTTCAAGCTCGTCAAGAACCGCGGCGACGTGCAGGTGGCGGCGGAGTAGGGCGGGGGCACTACCGCAAGATCATCGCGTATGAGTACCCCCACCCCTGCCCCCTTGTGGGGAGGGGTCAGGGGTGGGGGTAAACGGCCGCACGATTCGGGAGATGGGTGAGACCCCATCATCAACCGTTTGCGATGGTTGGATAAGAAATATGCGTTGGTCGGCGCTCTTGGCCTGGCCTAACAGGCAAGTCCAACGCGGGAGACCGTCATGCAGGAACGCAACGTGCAGGCCGCCGAGGCCGGCGCCGGTGACGCGGGGGCGCCCGCCGACACGGCCGCGCGCGGCTTCGCCCTCGCGCTGACAGCCTATCTGCTGTGGGGTGTCCTGCCGATCTACATGAAGGCGGTTGCCTACATCCCGGCGATCGAGGTGCTGGCCCACCGCATCGTCTGGTCCGTGCCGATCGCCGGCGCGGTGCTGCTCGCCCTCGGCAGGACGGACGACGTGCGGGCCGCCTTCCGCTCCCCGCGCACGCTGGCGATGGTGGCGCTGACGGCCTCCCTCATCACCGTCAACTGGGGCACCTATGTGTGGGCGATCGGGGTCGGCCGCACGGTCGAGACCGCGCTCGGCTACTACATCAACCCGCTGGTCACGGTGCTGCTCGGCGCCGTGTTCCTCGGCGAGCGGCTGACGCGCATGCAGATGGCCGCCGTCGGGCTGGCCGTGCTCGCGGTGGTGCTGCTGACCGTCGAGCAGGGCGGCCTGCCCTGGGTCTCGCTGGTGCTGGCCTTTTCCTTCGCCGCTTACGGCTTCTTCCGCAAGACGCTGCCGATCGGCCCGAGCCAGGGCTTCTTCCTCGAGGTCGTGCTGCTGACGCCGGTCGCGGCGGGTTACATCTTCTGGCTCGCCCTGCACGACACTGGCCATTTCCTCAACGGCAGCGCAGGGCTGCTGCTGCTCGCCGGCCCGGTGACCGCGGTGCCGCTCATCATCTACGCCTTCAGCGTGCGGCTGCTGCGCATCTCCAGCATCGGGCTGATGCAGTACATCACGCCGACCATGATCGCGATCATCGCCGTCTTCGTCTTCGGCGAGCCGTTCGGCGCCGCACGGCTGGCCGCCTTCGGGCTGATCTGGACGGCGCTCGTTCTCTACACCTGGTCGACGTTGCGTGCACGGCGGGAGGCTTGAATGTACGAACTCATCATCGGCAACAAGAACTATTCCTCTTGGTCGCTGCGGCCGTGGATCCTGATGAAGGCGCGCGGCATCCCGTTCGCGGAGAAGCTGATCAACTTCCCGCCCGGCGACAGCTACGACTATTTCCGCGCCTACACGCCGTCCGGCCGCGTCCCGGGCCTGCGCGACGGCGGCACCGTCGTGTGGGATTCGCTCGCCATCGTGGAATACCTGGCCGAGCGCCATCCGGGCGTCTGGCCGGCGGACGCTGCGGCGCGCGCGTGGTCGCGCTCGGTCGCGGCCGAGATGCACTCGTCCTTCCCGGCGCTGCGCTCGGTCTGCAGCATGAACTGCGGCATCCGCGTCAAGCTGCACGAGCGCTCGCCGGCGCTGCAGCGCGACGTCGCCCGCATCGGCGAGATCTGGAACGAGGGGCTGTCGCGCTTCGGCGGCCCGTTCCTGGCAGGGCCGGAGTTCACCGGCGCCGACGCCTTCTACGCGCCGGTCGTCTTCCGCGCCCAGACCTACGGGCTGACCTTCGGCGGTGCGGCCGACGGCTACGTCCGCCGCATGCTCGATCTTCCGGCAATGCGGGAATGGTATGCGGCAGCCCTTGCCGAGCCGTGGCGGGAAGAGGGGCACGAGGGCAACCTCGCCACCGTCGGCGAGGTGACGGCCGACCTGCGCACCGGCTGAGCATTTCCAGCAAAAGTGCGAAGCTGTTTTGCGTCCGGAAATGGGGCTCTGAAAGGGAGGAAGCGGCGCCTACATCCTCTCGATGACGGCGGGGTCGCCCTGCGCGGCGCGCACCTGGGCGGCTGCCTGGATCGTCGGCACAACGTCCCCGATGGCGTCGATCACCAGCGGCCGGACGAGGTGCTGCGAGTGGATGAAGCCCTCGGCCTTCATGTGGTCGAGCAGCGCCAGCATCGGCGACCAGAAACCGTCGACATTGGCGAAGGCGATCGGCTTGTGGTGCCGCCCGAGCTGGCCCCAGGTCATGATCTCGACGATCTCCTCGAGCGTGCCGATGCCGCCCGGCAATGCCACGAATGCGTCCGAATTCGCGAACATGCTGTGCTTGCGGGTGTGCATGTCCTCGGTCACGATCAGGTCGTCGGTCAGGTTCGGCGCGTCCCCGTCCGTCTCCTTGCGGATGAGGAAGCGCGGGATGATGCCGGTGATGCGGCCGCCGGAGGCCGCCGCGCCGCGCGCGACGGCGCCCATGATGCCCTTGGTGCCGCCGCCGTAGACGAGCCGCAGGCCGGCCTCGGCGATCGAACGGCCGAGCGCCTCGCCGGCGCGCAGATAGGTTTCGGTGCGGCCGTTGGAGGAGCCGCAATAGACGCAGATGGATCGAATCTCGCTCATGCGCCCATAGGTGGCGGCGGGCGTTGAAGGTCAAGGCGCGCGGGCCGTTTTTCTTGTGACGGCCTGCAAAACACGGTAGACCCCTAGAGCTCTCAGGGAACGGGACATGGTCGTCAATTCGCTCAAGGCATTGCTCTTCGTCGCAGGCGGCACGGTGGTCGCGGCCGGCGCCGCCTACATCACCGGCGCGCTGGACGTCTTCTTCCCCGAGAAGCCGCAGGTGGTCGCGGTGCCGCAGCCCGAATCGACCGGCGCGCAGCAGCCGCCGGCCATGGCCGTCGGGCAGCCCGGCGCCGGCAAGCCGGCAGGCGAGCAGATGGCCGCCCTGCCGGCCGGCGGCAACGCCCCGGCCGCCGCCGATCCCGCCACGACCGGCAAGGAGGATCGCCTCGTCGTTCCCTCCTTCGACCTGGTGCGCGTCGAGCCCGACGGCTCGCTGGTGATCGCCGGGCAGGCCGCGCCGAACGCCAAGGTCGAGGTCGTCACCGGATCGAGCGTGATCGGCACCGACAAGGCCGGCGCCGGCGGCGATTTCGCCGTGGTGCTCGACGACCCGCTGAAGCCGGGCGACTATACGATCGTGCTGCGCTCCACCACGCCAGACAATGTCGTGGCGACCTCGGAGGAGACGGCGGTCGTCTCCGTCCCCGAGACCCAGTCCGGACAGGTCCTGGCGCTGGTCGAGAAGCCGGGCGCGCCGAGCAAGCTGATCACCGTGCCGCAGGCTCAGGCCGCCGCCGACAAGCAGGACCGCCCCGTCGCCTCCGACAAGCCCGCCGCGGCCCAGGAGCCGAAGCCCGAGCAGCCGGCGGCCATGGCCGCCGCCCAGCCGCAGGAAAAGCCGGCCGCAGGGTCGGCCGCCACCGACGCCGGAACCGCTGCCGCTGGCGCGGCGCCGTCGACCGCCCAGCCGGGCGGCCAGATGGCCGCGCTGCCCGCCGACCAGCCGGCCCAGACGGGACAAAGCGGGCAGGCTGAGCAAGCCGCGCAGGCCGGGCAGGCCGCCGGCGCCGCGTCCTCGGGCGGGCAGCAGCAGGTGGCCGCCGCACAGCCGGAGCAGACCAAGCCCGCGCCCGTGGCCGAGAAGCCGCGCATTTCGGTCGAGGCGGTGGAGATCGAGGGCAGCCGCGTCTTCGTCGCCGGCCGCACCGAGCCCGGCGGCCGCGTCCGCGTATATGCCAACGAGATCCTGCTCGGCGACGCCAAGGCCTCGCCCGGCGGCCAGTTCCTCGTCGAGGCGCAGCGCGAGCTGCCGGTCGGCGACTACATCGTCCGCGCCGACCTGCTCGGTCCGCGCGCCGAGGTGCTGGCGCGCGCCGCCGTGCCGTTCGAGCGCGAGCCCGGCGAATCGATCGCCGCGGTCGCGGCCTCCGATCCCGCCGCGCAGGAGACCGAGGCCGCAGCACCCAAGCCGCAGGCCGAGGCACAGAAGACCGAAGGCGGGGCATCCCCCGCCGGCACGCAGCCCGCCGGCGCGAAACCGTCGACGGCCGGTGGCCAGACGGCCGCCGGGAGCCAGACGGCCGCGGCCGAGGCGCCTGCTCAGGCGGGCGGCGGCGCAGCCCAGTCCGCCGGCGCAAAGCCTGCCGACGATGCCGCGTCCGCCGCGGCGCCGGCCGGGCAGGGCGCTGCTCCCGCCGCGTCCGCGCAGGGTGGCCAGCAGATGGCCGCCGCGTCGGCGGGCGAGACGAAGACCGATGCCGGCCAGCCCGCGCCGGCCGGTGCGGCTGCGCCTGCCGAAGGCAGCGCAGCGGTGGCCTCGGCCGCCGGCGAGCAGGACGTCACCGCGCCCAAGCTCAAGAGCGTGGCCGGCGCCGTCATCATCCGCCGCGGCGACACACTGTGGCGCATCTCGCGCCGCGTCTACGGCCTCGGCGTCCGCTACACCACGATCTACCTCGCCAACCAGGATCAGATCTCGGATCCGGACCGCATCTGGCCGGGCCAGGTCTTCTCGGTGCCGGACAAGACCGGCGACGGCGAGGAGGCCGACATGTCGGCGGTGGCCGACCGCGTGGTGCCGGTGGAATAGAGCATTTCCAGCAAAAGTGCCCGGCGGTTTTGCGTCCGGAAATGCGGCTGAAACAAAGCTCTCCAAATGGGCGCTTGCAGGAAAAATCTTCATCGTCTATCGACGATGAACGATGAATTCTTTTCCCGATTCGACGGCTCTCTCGCCGCTGGCCGACAGGCTGGCGGCGCTGGCGCATCCGGCGCGGCTGGAGATCCTGCGCAGCCTCGCCGAGCGTGAGTGCTGCTGCTGCAAGGAGGTCGTCGGCCGCCTCGACCTCGCCCAGTCCACCGTCTCGCAGCACCTGAAGATCCTCGTCGACGCCGGCCTTGTGCGGCTGACGCCGGAGGGCGCCCGCTCGCTCTACCGGCTCGACCGCGAGGCGCTGGCCGGCCTCTCCGATGCCGTCGGCGCGCTGCTGTCGACCTGCTGCGCCGCGCCGTCCGGCGCGGACCCGCAAGAATAGAACAACGGATAGCCAGCTTTGCCAGCCAAGACCGTCTCCGCCGATTCCGGCACGATGTTTTCCACGCTCCGCAACCTGTGGCCCTATATGTGGCCGGCGGGGCGCGCCGACCTCAAGGCGCGGGTGCTGTGGGCGAGCCTGTTCCTCGTCGCCGCCAAGCTCGTGCTCATCCTCGTGCCCTATTTCTTCAAATGGGCGACGAACGCGCTGGACGGCGGCGCCGATGCGCCCGGCTGGCTGCCGGCGGCGCTGGTGGCGCCGGTGATGCTGGTCGTCGCCTACAACGTCGTGCGCGTCGCCCAGATGGGGCTGAACCAGCTCCGCGACGCGCTGTTCGCCAGCGTCGGCCAGCACGCCGTGCGCGAACTGGCGCGGCTGACCTTCGTCCATCTCCACCGCCTGTCGCTGCGCTTCCATCTGGAGCGGCGCACGGGCGGCCTGTCGCGCATCATCGAGCGCGGCGTGAAGGGCATCGAGACGGTGGTGCGCTACACCATCCTGAACACGATCCCGACCATCCTCGAATTCGCCCTGACGGCGGCGATCTTCGCCGTCGCCTACGGCCTCGTCTACGTCGCCGTCATCGCCGTCACCATCGCCGCCTATGTCTGGTTCTCGGTATGGGCGACCGACTGGCGCATCGGCATCCGCCAGGCGATGAACGACAGCGACACCGACGCCAACACCAAGGCGGTCGATTCGCTGCTCAACTACGAGACGGTGAAGTACTTCAACAACGAGGCGATGGAGACGGCCCGTTTCGACCGCTCGATGGCGCGCTACGAGGACGCAGCGACGCGGAACTGGACCTCGCTCGGCTGGCTCAACTTTGGCCAGGGCGTCATCCTCGGCGTCGGCATGGCGATCTGCATGGCCATGTCCGCGGTCGAGGTCGGCCGCGGCACGCAGACGCTGGGCGACTTCGTCTTCATCAACGCCATGCTCATCCAGCTCTCGATCCCGCTCAACTTCATCGGCGCGTCCCCCCCGCGGCCCCGCCGGGCACGCGCGGCCCCGCGGGCGTCTGCCGCCACGCCGGCGGTGCGGGCGGGGGGGCCCGCCGGGCCGGCTCCCGGGCCCCCCGCCGGGGCCAGGGGCGCCTCCCGCTCCGGGGCCGCGCGTTCCCCCTCCCCCCCCAACCGCCGCATCCTCAAGGGCGTCTCCTTCGAGGTGCCGGCCGGCGGAACTGTGGCGATCGTCGGCCCCTCCGGCGCCGGCAAGTCGACCATCTCGCGCCTGCTGTTCCGCTTCTACGACGTCCAGTCCGGCCGCATCACGATCGACGGGCAGGACATCGCCGGCGTCACCCAGGAGAGCCTGCGCGCCGCGATCGGCATGGTCCCGCAGGACACGGTGCTGTTCAACGACACGATTGCCTACAACATCCGCTACGGCCGGCCCGGCGCCACAGACGGGGAGGTGCGCGAGGCGGCCAAGCTCGCCCAGATCGCCGGCTTCATCGAGGCCCTGCCGGATGGCTACGCCACCATGGTCGGCGAGCGCGGGCTGAAGCTGTCGGGCGGCGAGAAGCAGCGCGTGGCGATCGCCCGCACCATCCTCAAGGCGCCGCCGATCCTGATGCTGGACGAGGCGACGTCGGCGCTCGACACGCATACCGAGCGCGAGATCCAGGCAGCCCTCGACCTCGTCAGCCGCGGCCGCACCACGCTGGTCATCGCCCACCGCCTGTCGACCGTGATCTCCGACGACGAGATCATCGTGCTGCAGGACGGTCGCATCGCCGAGCGCGGCACGCACCGCGCGCTGCTGGCCAAGGGCGGGCTCTACAGGTCGATGTGGGATCGCCAGCGCGAGGCGACGGAGGCCGAAGAGCGGCTGCGCATCGCCCGCGAGGCCGACGCCGAGGGCGTCATCGTCCGCCGCAGGACGGCCGAGGTTCAACCGGGCGAATAGCCCAATCAGTGAGGGAAGAAGCATGCCAGTTTCGCTTTACGACATCAGCGTCCCGGTCTTCATCCGGGGCCTCCAGAACCTGGGGGCGGTTCTGGAGAAGGGCCGGGCCTTCGCGAAGGAGAAGGGGATCGGCGACGAGGAGCTCGCCGCCGCGCGGCTCTATCCCGACATGTTCCCGCTGACCGGCCAGATCCAGCGCGCCAGCGACACCGCACGCTTCGCCGCCGTCCGCGTGGCCGGCGTCGAAGCGCTCGCCATGGCCGATGAGGAGAAGAATTTCGACGACATGCAGGCCCGCATCCGCGCCACCGTCGACTACCTCAAGAAGGTCGAGGCGTCGGCCTTCGACGGCACCGAGGACAGGGAGGTGGTGATGAAGATGCGCACCGGCGAGCTGCGCTTCACCGGCACCTCCTACATCCTGCAGTTCGCTCTCCCCAACTTCTTCTTCCACGTCACCACCGCCTACGACATCCTGCGCAACAGGGGCGTTC